>Ga0082212_10003403_pt1 | contig 22561 bp, 16 predicted proteins | sample TergutNt197P3_FD_71548 | JGI IMG/M metagenome (GOLD analysis project Ga0082212, IMG submission 71548) | Neocapritermes taracua P3 segment gut microbial communities from Petit-Saut dam, French Guiana - Nt197 P3 | ecosystem: Host-associated > Arthropoda: Insects > Digestive system > Gut ...
GTTGATGGGGCTGTTATAAGTCAGGTAGGGGGGACTGCCATCGGTGCTGTAAAGTATAGTAGCTCCGACAGTCGCGCAGCTTATAGTAATATTCTGGGCATTTGCATATGTGCCTCCGGCTGGGCTCATGACCGGTGTTGCTACTTTTGCTATACTTCCGACAAACTGGCTGGCAGTGTAGTTTTCGGTTATGTAGAAATCATAGTAAGGTGCCGTATATGAACTTAGAGTCTCAATATTCATCTCCATCATATAAGGCCCATCTATGTTTGATGCGTTTATTTCACTTCCATCGAAATCTACCATGAATTGGAGATAGGCTTCACCGTCATCATCGTCATAAATAAGCTCAAAGCAATCATTGAAGCTTGCTACATATTCCCAATTAGGGCCATAGAGTGTAGCAGAAAGTTCATATTCGTTTTCTGCGCCAAAAATATCAAGAACAATTTCTAAGTATTCCGCCAGACTGCCATTGTTTTCATATATCAGATTTTCGGAAATGTCAATCCAATAAATTCCAGGAGGTGGTATGCGGGTTGGCTCTTTCCCTAAAGCCATACTAAAACTGCTCAAAATCAACACGGCAATAATAAGTACAGTCACCACTGCTATGAATTTACTCTTTGCTTTTTTCCCCTGATCATTTTTTCCCATTTTCTTTTCCTCCGTTTTTTGTTTATTGTACTGATAATTATTTCCAACGAAAATTTTGTTACTAAGCTGCTGCGAAATGCATACCCTATATTTGTACTCTCATTTCTCAACGTTACTGTGAAGAAAAAACACAAAAACTAGTAAAAATCTTCAACAATGCATGAAGCCATTCCTTCTTTAGCATATTATGTAATTAATGGAAATTTACTTTTATGATATTATATTATTAAGTATTGCATTCAATATTATTCTTTTTATGTTGCAATAATTCGTTCCTATATTATTTACCCATTATTAGTAAGGAATGCTGAAGATTTCAGACCTATTCAGGACATCTCAAACTGAGCGCATCTCTTTAACTCATACAGTTAATAACAATACAACAAAAAGCCCTTTGCACTGAATAAGGGGTTTTTGTCTTGCTAATTTCATATTTTGGCAAAAATAGATCTATATCTATTTTTTACCAATACTGATGAGATAAGTAAGGTAATGAACAATTATTTTTGCATAAAAGCATTTTGTGTTGGTTGTCGTGATAAACCGAAAACTCGAAAACTGTGAACAAAACTTTTTCCGTCGCTAAATGCCAATCTAGCTGGGAATTTAATGTTTTGTTCAAAAAATGAGGAATAGACAAAACCCTTAAAATGAACAAAACAAATATTCATATACGACGTAGAAAATAAACAAAACCGGGCGGCTAGGTTTTGTTTATTTTGTTTTTCGGAAGAACCTGATTCCCCATGGTATACTGAACTCCTATAAAAAGGCTGAAAAGCCGTAAAAAGGAGGAATCAGTATTATGATGACCAAACAGAACCCAGAGCAAAGCCCGGAGAAGATTCACAGGTACGCTGTGTATTCTCATCAGGCGGTCACAGAGGAAGGAATGGTGTATACACGCTCCTTCATTGTGATTAAAAACGGATACGGGGTAATTACAAGGTTTACGAGGCTACAAGATTACGCCGGCATCTATGACCGCAGGACATACCTGCCAATCACTTCTGACCCGGAGGCGAAACTGTATTATATCTGTGCCATGCTAAATCACGTTTTCGTGGAAAACAAAGATGTGTTTAAGATCAATCATATCTTTGAAATCACTAAAGACATGCTTCAACAATTCTTTAGCAGCTATGGCCTGGGGAAGAAACCTGATGGGAAGCACCGTGGGCAGGCCAGCATTGAAAACTGCATATCAACTGTAACCTATTTTATGGGAAATCTATCAAGGAAATTCGGCGGCTATATGAAGCTGTCCAGAAGTGAATTTTATTCGGAGAAGATCTATATTACGAAGAAAGGGCGTCAGGTGAAACAGATTGTACCTGCTTTTCAGGTCAGGGGAATCAGGGAAGTGGACAGCTTGTTTCGTGACATTCCTATGAAAGCCTTTGAGCTATTGTTGCCGCTGGCATTCCGGTATGCACAGGATATTGCTTTCGCCATCTGTTTGCAGGCTTTTGCTGGCTTGCGGCCCGGAGAAGTGTGCAATGTAAGACAGGAAAAAAGTCCTCTGGGAGCAGGGATACGGTTCACAGAGATGGAGGGGCATGTTAAAAAAGCTGAGATAGATTTAAGAAAAGAACTGGTTCTTCGGAGCGACTATGTGGCTGTTGGCCGAATCAAGAAGGAACGGTTGCAGTGCGTCTACCCGGCTTTTCTGGCTACCTTCTGCACTGCATACCAGCTCCATAAGAGATTCCTCGAGTCGGTTTCTTTTGAATCGGAATATTGTCCTATGTTTGTTAACCGGCGTGGGATGGCTATGACCTACGATGATTACCGGGGCCGGTTCCAAAAGCTGGTTGAGGAGTATTTCCGTCCGGAGTTGCTGAAAAGTTTGGATCCGCAGCTGAGGATATATGGACAGCTGCTGTATGAGAACCGGCTGGGGCCGCAATCCCTGCGCCATTTCTATACAGTACAGCTTGTTCTTCGCGGAGAGGATATTGCAAACATTCAGTTTTGGCGCGGAGATCAGAGTCCGCAAAGCGCTTTTGCATATTTACAAAATAAGGGCGATTTAAACCGTGAGCTTGAAGAATCTAATGACAGGCTTGCCAGGCTCCTACTGGAGATTGGAGGGCAGGCATATGAAAGCTAAAAAAATGCTATTTCATGAGGTCTATGTCAGAGCTATTGAATGCGGTTCCCGCTACAAGGACAGGTGGCTATGCCGGGATGATTTCCTAGAATTTATGGATGTCAATGATTGGTTTGGACTGGAAGTTTCCGGTACAGGGGATCAGATCCGTATCAGCGGAATCGAAAGCATACAAGAACCATTAGATGTCTGGCTACGGGCGTATAAACGATCTCATCAGGAAAAAGTTACTATTATGCTGGAAGCATACAAGGACAGGTTTCCTGATACATGCCGCTTACTTAATGAGTTTATCAAAGAAAAAGGAATAGAAAGGGAAGCCCGGACATGGAAACTGATGGACTATCTTTTGTCATCATTAGAAAAAGATATCACAGGATATGATGAGCTTGCATTACAAAAATTAATAGAAGGCTCCAATGCTATTCTTCCTATTATAAGTGCGGAGCTTTTGTGCGAATTTCTTTCCGGTGCCGGGTGCGGTGAGCAGTTGTTTAAATGGAAATATACCTTCCATAGCAGAGTAATTGTCGAACAGGACAATTCTGCATATCCAATTGAAGCATTCAGCATCATGGCCTATTGCGTTTTTAACGAACAGGCGTGGAAGGATAACCGGCTGGTGGAGAAGGCTGCGGAATCGAAACGCTATGCAGATCTCTGGCTATTCTGTGCCCTTCAATTCGTTTGTGCCCTACGGGGGACGGATCTAAAAAGGCTTCCAATTCCGCAGCTACCCCTACCCGGTATCAAACTTCGCCAGGAAATCCTGAACGGCAGGTTTCCTGGAAACGAGGCCGCAGCCCTTGTAGACGGATTGACCTTCCGTCTTCAGATGAAGCCACTGAAGCCCTCTAAAACAGCTGCCAGCTGTGAGGTGCCGGAATTGAAGCTACTTATTCCGGAAAGCCTGAAGGTTCCCTTTGGAATCATCATGGCTCTTTCCCTTTCATACCGTGAAGAAGGCGACTGCTTTGTTGAAGCGAAACCGGATTTAAATATTATTCGGGAGTTTTTCGGAAAAGCCTTTGTTGCGGCAACAGGTGGTCGCCGTTTTTCTAGCATACGTGCCAGTAAAGCTTATTTACAGGGAATTGAGCTTACCTCGCAGGATGAGACGGGTCGTACAAAAGGATATATGCTGGCCGCTCTTGCCCGAAGCCATAAAGGTGGGATTGGAAGCCTATCGGAAATTACAGATATTTATCTGAAAGATGTTGCTTTCAGTGGGTATAAGCCGGAGTTTATCCTCCGGGAAATGTTTGAGCGGGGAATACTCGGATTTATTCCGGCTCTTTTGTTGGAGATGTATGCAGGGCAGCGCTATAAGGCACTGGATGTTTCAAAACAGACCGAGCTTATACGATGCTTTGGCTTGGAGCCTGTTCAGATCGAAAGAATTGCTCAATCCATTAGCGCAGCTATGACAAGAGCTTCTCATATTGTAAGAGAAATGCTGGAAACTCCGGGACTACCACTTGGACAGACACTCCAGAACATTGCTTCCGGTGCTGCACCTTCCAGGCATTCTGAACTGCTGTGCCTGCGAACCGCGGCAAGTCTTTCCTGCCATGAGCCTAGCCGTTCCGTCTGCATTGGCTGCGGTTATGAGGTGTATACAAAAGCTGCTCTCCATCTTTTAATGAAGGAATATACCCGCCTATGCTCCTTGCGAAAATCATCGGAAGAATTAGATGCCAACCGGTACACGATGATTCTGGAACAGGCTGTTATGCCTGCGGTTTGTGAAATGTTGTCCAGCATGCGTACATTATATCCAAATGCGGATATGGGGCTGCTTTTAGACATCATGGAAAGGGGGCTTCAGGATGCAAATAGCAATTAATGCCGAGGATTATGCCGGTTACAGCCGCTTTCTACCTATTCAGGAAATAGACACTGAAAATTTGTGGAGAGCAAAAAGTAAATTCGAACAGTACCAGATCCGCGGGGTAATCATCAAAGGGGCTTTTGAAGATGAGGAATGGATGCTTACGAATGAGGTTGAAAATTGCCGGCTACGTTTTTCTTTCAATGAAGAAAAATTCGAGGGACTTGCCGGCAGTTGGATGGGCTGCACGGCTTCCTGTTTCCGGGATTGCGTAAAGGCATACATTGTATTTTGCCTTGGGGAATTGTCTCTTAAATCCCTTTATGTGATAAACAGAGAGCTAATAAAATTAGCCGGAAAGACTGAGCATGAGGCATCAATACCGCTCAAAGACTGCTTCCATATCCACCCCTTCTTAGCCCTACTCCCAGGTAGCAGCGAGGTTCGCGATTCCGTTATGGAACGTTTGGAAGAGACTGCATTGCTGGCACCTTGGAAAAAGAAACAGCGTAGTCTGTCTAATTTCAGAATCTATCTCCGGTTCCATGAAATAATGCAACATTTTTGGATGAACGCAGATAAAGAAAAGCGTATCATCTACTTTCCATTATATCTATGGTGGAATTTAACAGCAATATTGCCGTTGCGGGCTACGGAGTTTCTTCTGCTTCCCCGGGATTGTCTGAGAGAAAAGGACGGTAAACATATCCTTGCAATACGCCGTACCCGGATGAAGAAAGGCAATTGCCGGATTGAATACCGTATAGATAGCGATTTTGAAATTAGGGAATATGAAATCCCGGAGGAAATGGCTATTGCAATTAAAATGTACCAAAAAGCAACCGAACAAGAGGAGATTTCTTCTCTTGGCACCCTGTTCCTGCCTTCTCAAAAAAGTAGAGCTGCCTACCTAACCTACAGTCATATGAATGCCCGACTCCGAAAGTTTTGCATTGAGATTATTGGGGAGCCGGACTTTCAAATTCACCTGGGGGATACCAGGCATCTTGCCATGATAAACCTGATTCTTTCCGGCGGTTCTCCCGTTATCTGCCGGGAGTTGGCCGGGCATGAAGACATCAATGTCAGTTCCGGATATTACGCAAACCTGTCTTCAATTGTAGATTGCGTTGTATACGAGCATTACCATAGAGGTAAAGGGGGAACGAAGCTGGAAGGCAGTCTGTACTTCCCTATATCATTACCACAAGAACGGGTTAAGGTGAATGATGGCTTCTGTGATGCGCTAGGTATTAAGGATGGCTGCATCTTTGAGTGCCTGAAAAGCTATGGAAAATCCGGGATGCTTGGGGATTGCCGAAGCTGTGTTCACTTTTACCCGGACAAAAAGGGGATGCAGCTTGAAATCCTGACAGAAAGAAAGCAGGCTATTGATGCCGATGTGATTTTTCTAATCCAGATGATCGAACTGGTTCGACGTGGGAATGGTTACGCAGAAGATATTGGTACTGCACTACTGCGACTTCAAGCCAGCAGTCACAGATACGGAGCTGCACTTTGCCGGAAATACGATGAGGAGGGGAAAATATATGGTGCGACCGAAAAAGATGAGTTCTAAAGAGCTTGTGAGGCTGGTAGAGGAGTTTTTTGTCAATGAGGCAGCTGGTAATCCAAGTAGACTTAAATGCAGCCAGTTGGAAGAATACGCTAAAGCCAGCGGTATAGACGCAAAAGCTTATGATTTCAGACGAGATGAAGCTGTCCGGATTCGGATAGAAGAATTGAAAACATCCCCGATACAACCGGCTGTCTCTGCTGTATCCATCGCTTATAAAAATTTGGACATTGCAGAAATGATAAGACAGAGTCCTGATTTGGAGGTATTAAAAAAGAATCTCTTGCAGATGGATGCATACTGGAAAGAAGTATATGAATCGGCGGTAAATCTGCTCCGAAAGAACCGGGAGTTGCTGGCAGAACGCAAAAATGGTGAAACTGCTTCAGACGATTTGAAAGCCGGACATGCTGCGCTTTCAAGGGAATTGAAGGAGGTCGTGGCGGAAAATAGTAAGCTCCGGCAGGAAAACATCTATCTTCGGAAGCAATTGAAACTGTACTTATACCCTGCACTGGCCGATGAGATTCTGAGAGAGGAGCACCTACCGGCAAAGAAAAATGCTTCTGTAAAACCGGCTGCGTTCTTCCAGCTAATTGATGGGAAACAGCCTTCCTCATTCCCTGGAACGTTAATGCCTGAGAAAAAAGTCCTGACAAGGGAAGAACGACTGATAGAACAGATGAAAGTGCAGGTGGTAAAAAGATGGGATTAAGGAGGATGGTTCCGGGAGTGAATGATTTACAGACCATTAATCCTGACCTTGCGACAGAATGGGATTCCGAGAAAAATGGAGATTTACGCCCTGAAATGGTGGCTGCCAATAGTGCAAAAAAAGTCTGGTGGCTCTGTAAAAAGGGGCACAGCTGGCAGGCTGCTCTTTTCAGCAGGAATAGAGGAACAGGTTGCCCACATTGTAGAAACCGCTTTCTTGTGACCGGTTTTAATGATCTGGCTACAAAGAATCCAACAATTGCTGCCGAATGGGATTATAAAAAGAATGGAGACTTAAAGCCAACTGATGTTTTCCCTACCGACAGTCGGAAGGTCTGGTGGGTGGGAGCTTGTGGGCATAGCTGGAAAACTCAAGTTAGGTGTCGTACTAACGGAAGTGGTTGTCCATATTGTGCGGGTGCATCCGTGTTGAAAGGCTTCAATGATCTTCTGACAGTGAATCCGGAACTTTGTAAGGAATGGGATTATGAAAAAAATGGGGATCTGAAGCCCGATGAACTGACAGGGGGTTCCGGAAGGTCTGTATGGTGGAAATGCAGCCATGGTCATAGCTGGAAAAAGCCAGTTGCTGACAGACGGAAGGGGTATGGATGCCCTTATTGCGCTAACAGGTATCCGGTCATTGGAGTAACAGATTTAGAGACCGTTTATCCCCACCTTGCCGCTGAATGGGATTATGAGAAGAATAATGGGTTAAAACCAACGGAAGTCAGATATTGCAAAAATAAAAAAGTGTGGTGGCGCTGCAGTTGTGGTCACAGTTGGGCCGCTACGGTCTATACAAGGCATAATGGGAACGGCTGCCCGATCTGCACAAAAAAGCTCGGCCGCAAGTATGTTATTGCAGAACAAGCTAATCTTAAAGCAGTCAACCCGGCACTTGCTGCCGAATGGGACTATGAAAGGAATGGCGAACTGATGCCGGAACAGGTTTCTCTGAATTCCGCCAGGAGTGTATGGTGGCGCTGTCAAAATGGGCATCGTTTCAGAGGTTCAATACAGAACCGGATGAGAGGAAGCAGCTGCCCCTACTGTATTGGGAGGTATCCCATGCGTTCCCGAATCGTTAAATAAATCCAGATATTATTCTGATATTGACCGCTTGTTTACCAGGCGGTCAATTTTATGCCTATGAATAAGGCCCTAAATATATAGAATAAATAAACCCACTGATCAGATCGCCAGCCCGATAGATGAACAAAACAAGGGGTTTTTGCATTTCTGGTTTTGTAGATATCCATAGAAAATGAACAAAACCCGCTGTTTTCAAAATTCCGGTTTTGCTCCGGCTACGAGGTTATATAGGTACGATTGATAACGAAACAATATACAGAATTAACAAGGCGCTGGCAGTTAGTGTAGGGCTAACAGGAGGTAGATATGAGTATGAAAGCAAAACAAGTAAAAAACGCTCCAGAAAAAACAGCCGATAATACCGAAATCCATATTCTTGTTGATGGATGTAGGGTTAGGTTAAATTTCCCGGCAAAATCAGAAGGCTCTGTAATAAGTGATATTAAACGGATGATGCTGGGTGGTGCCATTAAAACATGAAAATATTTTATTTACACATTCGCTATTTCTGAAATCATATGAGATAATATTGGTGGGTAAGATTTATTCTCTACCCGGTGTTCTTTGAAAAGTTAATAAGGCTGCCATCAAAAAGAACCGCCATTATCTCAAAAACCTACGAAAGTGAGGATGACGGTTCTATGTCAAAAATAGCATATAATCTTTACCGGGTGTCCACAAAAAAGCAGTTATATATTAGCGCGGACAATAAAGAAGATATCCCTATGCAACGCCTTGCCTGCCGCGATTTCGCAGAAAGAATGGGCTGGACTGTTGGCAAGGAGTTTGAGGAGAAGGGCATATCCGGCTCAAAAGTATCCGCTGATAAGCGCGATGCCATCCAAGATTTAAAGGATGCCGCCCTCAAAGGCGACTTTCAAGTTCTCCTGGTATTCATGTTTGACCGCATCGGCCGTATTGATGATGAAACTCCCTTTGTTGTGGAATGGTTTGTTAAGCACGGCATTGAAGTTTGGAGCGTCAACGAGGGGGAACAGAAATTTGAACAGCATGTTGATAAACTGATGAACTATATCCGCTTTTGGCAAGCTGCCGGGGAAAGCGAAAAAACTTCGATCCGTACCAAAACCCGATTAGGCCAAATTGTGGAACAGGGATATTTCCGGGGCGGTGTTGCTCCCTTTGGCTATAGGCTGGAGAAACAGGGACGCCTGAATAAAAGTAACCGTGAAGTCAATGAGATCGTAATTGACGAGAAGGAAGCGGAGATTGTCCGGGAAATTTTTGATCTCTATGTTACTAAAGGTTATGGCTCCCAGCGTATCGGAAACTTTCTCCAGGAGCAGGGCATATATAATCGCAAGGGCAACAATTTTACTAATGTGACCATTCAGCATATGCTCTCAAACAGAGCCTATCTGGGAATATTAAAAAGCGGGGAAACTGAATCAGATATTTTTCCTCACTTGCAGATTATTGACCCGCATATCTTTGAAACGGCACAGAATATTCTTCTGCAGCGTTCGGTAGATTATCATGAGCGGCGGATCCCCCTCAATACGAAGGGGCAAGCGCTCTTATCCGGTAATATCTTTTGCGGGCATTGCGGAGCGCGGATGATTGTTACTACTAATGGTAAAAAGTATTACCGCAAGGATGGTGATGTTACGGTTACTCCCCGGATGCGTTATGTCTGCTACAACAGGACGCGTCATGCCCATATGTGCGACGGGCAGACAGGTTATACTGTGAGAAAGCTGGATGCGATAGTTGAGGTGATTGTTCATAGTCTGTTCAAGCAACTTAATAATGTGCCGAAAGATGCTGTCGTTACAGATCGTTATGCCAGTCGGTTATCCGAATACCAAGCGCAACTTTCCGCTGCATGTGCCACTTTTCAAGCCCATAGCACTGAGGTTGCAGAGTATGAAGCCGAGGTTATTAAGGTAATTCGCGGTGAGAGCAAGTTGGATCCGGATCTGTTGAATAAGCTTCATAAGGAAGCAAAAGAAAAAGCCGCCGAATCGGAGCAGGCTGTAAAAAGCCTGGAAGCAAAGATTCGCGGCGGCGAACAGATGAGGGATTCTCTTTCTCAGCAGTTTGATGATATGATAACATGGGCTGATATATTTGACGGCTGCGATATGGAAACCAAAAAGATGATATTATCGCGTATAATGAAGTCTGTTAAAGTCAAGCGGGATTATGAAATCGAAATTGATCTGACCGTAGATTGTGAGCAATTAGGACTTGCAAACCCGGAAAGCTTTCCCGAAAATATTAAAAGCGGTAATCAAGGCCACTTTGTTTCATGATCGCATTTGCCAAATCGCGTGATTTGATTTTATTTGGAAGCGGAAAAGAACGTTTTGTCAGAGGGCTATACCATACATCATGGCTTCCCTTTCCGCGCCTTTTAAAAACGTAACCGTTTTTATACAAGATTTCTTGCACTTTTGTCTCATAGGTAGCGATTACAATCAAGCCTTTCTATACGCTCAGCACTGAAGCGAAGTTGAATTTCACCCGAATTAGGAAGCTTGCCATTTTCTTTCAACATTTCAGGAACAGTGTATTTGAGTTGAATAATTAACGCATCCAATGATCCTGACTCCAGCGCAATTGGTATTTCATCGTTAACCGCAACCCATACTCCTGCCTCATCATCCCAGGTAATTATTATGCAATATTCGGTCATGATATATACCTCCGTATTTTTTTGCTAAAAATACGGAGGTATAAAATAAAGGGCTTACGATAAGAACCGCAAGCCCCCTAGCTGATGGTGGAGACGAGGGGGATCGAACCCCTTACCTCTTGAATGCCATTCAAGCGCTCTCCCAGGTGAGCTACGCCCCCGCATATTTAGTATTTTTATTCATTTTTCCGATTTTTCAATGCCATTGATTCGCCCTAATTTTTTGGGGGTGGTTTAGTGCATGATCCGGGCTCCCAGGTGAGCTACGCCCCCGTATATTAACTTCCAGATATTTCCTCAGATTCTGTGATTTTTTGATCCATTATCATGGGAAGGATTAGCCCCGCATTCTGATTTCTGGATACTGAATACTGAATACTTGTGGTCGAAGACCACTTTAGTATATAATATGCAGCTTGGCTTGTCAAGTCTTAATTTTCTTCCACTTGTACCCGGCGGGCGTGATTATAGGATACCGGCATGGTAGCGGGGATTTGAACCAGGTCTTCTTTTTTTACTGTGGGATAGACCTGATAAAGAATATTAAGATTATCAATTATCCCGCCGGGAAATGTCAAGCCTTTTTCCAGGGTATCGGATTTGCCAATAGCTTTGATAATAATAGGGGAGAGCAATTCCTGACCATTAATAGTAATAAGCGCGCTGCCATCCGGGTGGATCCTCTCGCTGATTTCCGTATTAACCTGTATCCGGATATCATTGATGGCTACTACCTCTGCCCCGCTGGCAAAAAGCTCGTTAACCAGGTCAATCAAATCATAGTATAATAACGCAGATTCGCCGGTTATTTTTACTGTCACTCCCGGCCCTTCAATAGGTAAAACCCCGTTGATCAGCAACATTTGCAGATGCTGGCTTTCCAAGGTTTCCACTACACTGAGGCCGGATTTGACTTTTTCTTCCATTAGCAGCAAATCTCCCTGCAAAAATTCCAGCTCGGCCCGGAGAGAATCCCGCTTTTCGCTGAGATTTATCACCAGGGCCGCCAGATTGCTCAGAGGTTGATTTTCCAAATCATTGCTTTGGACCTGGGTATTATATTGCATGGTAATAATCAGGCCAAACAGCAACAAAGTTACAGCCAAAGGAATTTGCCAGGCAAAGCGGCCCTTGGCTGAGCTTTCCCCGGTAGCGGATTTTTTATCCCGGCTTTTTCTTCGTAAAGCTATTCCTCTCATCGCTTACCCTTGACCTTCGCTCTTTCTTTCTTATGAGAACGGTAGCTATCTACAAAATAACGGCGCAGTATACTGATATTATTAAAAATCCGCATGCCAAAAACGATAACTGCCGCCAAATAAAGATCCAGGCCCAAATGGTCGCCCAAATAGGCTAAAAGAGCAGCCAGAATCGAATTGACCAAAAACCCGCTGATCAATACCGTACCATCGAATCTTTTCTCGGAAAGAGCCCTGAACCCCCCCAGCAAAGAATCCAAAGCAGAGAGAACAGCAATAGAAAGATATTTGGCAAAAACGATCGGCACGGAAAAAGTAAAAATCGATCCCAAAAGCAGGCCCAGCAAAAGACCCAAAAGAGGAAGCCACATAACAACACCCCGCAAGATTAATAAATAACGAATGTTCTACTCCCTAACCCTTACTCCCTACTCCCTTGCGGCGAAGCCGCCTTAATTCTTTATGGATTGGCCGTAAAGATAGCTGCTGCTGCCGGCATAGGCGGGCAGGATTAGGTTTTCACTTTGGATCACGCTGATCATTTCCTTGGTTTTCAGGAGCAAATACTCACCGCAACTTGTAACTGCAGCCTCCAAAAGGGAGGGATCGCCGATGATATTGATCTCATAAGGAGGAGCCAGGCGGAAAGAGTCCACCATAACCACAGAACCTACGCAACGAATATTGGAAGTATCGACAATTCTTTGATTGTTGATAGCTACAGCCTCTATTTTGCCGGCCAGAGCCTTTAATATATAGAGCAGATTTTTATCATGAACAATATAATCCTCCGGATAATAGGAATCGGGATTATTCTTCCGGGCTATTTCCGCAGCGGTTTGATTATCATCCAAAGTGATGACTATGCCGGGACCTTCCACTTCCAGATAGCCCCCGGTCAGCTTTAAGCTATCCAGATTCTTTTGCAGACCAAGCAAAACCCCTTCTTCTTCCCCCTGATTATTCTGAATATCCCCTATTTTGCTCCGGACCTGGTTGATCTGATCGCTGATACTGCCGTTTTCTTCTTCCAGCTCTTCGATATAACTAATCAGTTCTTTATAGCGAAGATCGCCGGAGGGGGTGAAAAGACCGGCATTCGCCCGCAAGGTCAGGGAAATAATTAAGCCAGCAATAAATGTCAGCAGCGCTAAAAAAATCATTGGCTTATGCATAAGTTTTCTCCCCTTTTTCTTACTCTAATAAGCATTATACTACAATGGATTACTAATTTAAAGACTATTTCAGCGGAAATTAAGAAAAATTTTCCTTGGATAATTTGAAGATGATTTTTGGGGTGGAAAAGGTATTTTCTCATTCTTGTCGAATCAAATTATAGCTGGGAGGTGTTTTATTTTGTCCTTTCCCCAATTTCCCCCCTTACCCCAATTGGACACCTTGGGCCTGATTACGGCAGTGGCTGATATTGCCATTGTTGCTTATGTTATATATAAAATATTCATGCTGATAGAAGGTACCCGGGCCATTCAACTGCTGAAAGGCTTGGCCATTTTGGTACTGGCCGACATACTTAGTAATTTGTTAAATTTATCCACCATTAGCTGGATTTTAAGCCAAACCTGGGCAGTTCTTATTTTTGTCCTGGCTGTGATTTTTCAGCCGGAATTGCGGCGGGTTTTGGAGCAATTGGGCCGGAGGCCTTTTTTTTCCGTGGTCCGTTCCGAACTTGCCGCTACAGACGTCATCAATATTATAGACGAAATAACCCGGGCAGTTGTTGCCTGTGCCAAAACAAAAACCGGGGCTTTGCTTGTGATTGAACGAAGCACTGGACTCAAGGATTATATCGAAACCGGGCGGATCATTGATGCCCAGATCACCGAAGATTTATTGGTCAATATTTTTGTTCCCCACACCCCTCTTCATGACGGTGCAGCCATCATCCGGGGGAGCCGGCTTTTAGCTGCGGCTTGCTTCCTCCCTCTCACCGATAACCCCTATATCAGTACTTCCCTGGGAACCAGACACCGGGCAGCCATTGGTATTTCCGAAATCTCCGATTGCCTGGTTTTAGTCGTTTCCGAGGAAACAGGGATCATTTCCCTGGCCCAGGATGGCAAGCTGGTACGCTTTTTGGATGAAAAGCAGCTCAAAGATAAACTGGCCCAGGTTTTTGCGGGAGCGGACAGTCAAGCCAAACCCTTTTGGCGCAAAAATGAGCGGAAAAAAGGGAAGAAAGGGGCTAGGAACTAGTAGTTTGTGCTATCTAAAACTACACAAATATATTTGTTTAAAACCAGCAGCTAAAAGATAATGGCATTTCCGGAAAAATGTGTAGTTTTAGCCGACACAATGTACTAGGCTCTCAAATTCGAACAAAAAAAGTCATAATATATACCTTATCTTTGGGTTTACCTGCATGAATGCAAATTTAAAAAGTTGCATGAAATAATTAGACACGGATTTTAAGGATTTTAACGGATTTTCGCTGTTGTCTGATAATGTGAGTAACTTAGGTGCTGTTGTTTGGAGAAAAAACTAAAAATAATTCAATGCTTTTTACAATAAAAAAAATCCGTGGTAATCCGTTTTTTATCCGTGAAATCCGTGTCTAATTTTTTAAATTCTTTTCCAGTTTATCTGGGGTAGGAAATAAGATGACTAAAAAAACTAAAACCAGACGTATCAGAGATTATTTTTACCGGGCAGGGGCTGTTATTTGTGCTGCTTTGCTGTGGTTTTTTGTTGTTCAAACCCAAAACCCCATCTCCGAGCGGCTCTTTTCCCTGCCTCTGGATATCCGGAACCTTGACAGCAGCCTGAGTGTCGTGGATCAGGATTATCAGATCCATATCCGGGCGCAGGGGCAAAAACAGCTGGTGGATAGCCTGATGCCCCGGGATTTTGAAGCTTATGTCAACTGTAATAATCTTGGCGCAGGGGAATTCGATCTCCAAGTGCGGATCAATCTGCCCGAAGGGGTGCAGAAAATTTCCTGCAGGCCGGAGACGGTTCAGCTTACCCTGGAAGAAATGGCTAACCGGCTTTTTGATGTGGAGGCAGATTTAAGCGCTCTTTCCGTCCCTCCCGTCTATCAGCTTTTAGAACCGGTTTTAGCCCCGGCCCAAGTGGTTATTTCCGGCCCCTCCAGCCGTCTGGATTCCATCAGCCGGGTTTTTGTGGCTATCCCAACCTTGGAGCTGGATCAACATTACCGGCAAAAGCTGCCGGTGCAGGTAATTGATAAAAACAATCAGCATATTACCAATTGGCTGACCCTTTCTCCTGATACGGCGGAGCTTTTCCTGCCGGTTATTCAGGACCTGCCGGAGAAGTTTGTCCCCATCAATCCTAGTTTACTGGGAGAGGTGGCGCCGGATTATCAGATCAGCCAAACTATTGTGGAACCGGCAACTGTAAAGATAATCGGAGCTTTGCCCCATCTCTCGGAAATCAATTATCTGACCACCCGCCCCATTGATGTGGCCAATGCCAAAAAAGACATTTCCCGCCGGGTGGAGCTTTCTTTACCCGACAATATCAGCTTGGCTGCCCCGGAAAACTATGTCAATGTAGTAATAAAAATAGAACCCACTAATAAGCTGCAATTCAGCGGACTTTCTGTTTATGTGAAAGAAGTAGGCGAGGATCTTATTGCCGAAATTATAGGCGACAACGCTTTTGAGGTAGAAGTGGCGGTACCCCGCAGCCGGGCGGCTCTATTTGACAGGGAAGATATTCTCGTTTATGTTGATGTAAGCGGCTTGCTACCCGGACGCTACTCCCTCCCCCTGCAAGCAGACTTGTCAGGCTTGGCTACCCTGATAGAAATAAGACCCCGGGAAGTCTCAGTAGAAATATCTTCCAAAGAAAACCCCACGCAACCCACCCAAGAACAACCTCAAACCAATGGCAACAACCAACAAACAACCCCAATAATAGATTAAACCCCAACAACTCCACTCTTCACACCCTACCCTTAGAAAACCGGAGGTTTTTTCGTCATGGCTTTTGTTCATTTACATAATCACAGCCCATACAGCCTGCTGGACGGCGCCGCTAAAATAGAGAGAATGATAGCTAAAGCCGTTGAGCTGGATATGCCCGCCCTGGCCGTTACTGATCACGGGGTAATGTACGGCGTTATTACTCTTTACCAAAAATTGGAAAAACTCAAAAAAGAAACCGGTCAGGAAATCAAACCTATTTTAGGCTGTGAAGTTTATGTAGCTCCCCGCAGCCGTTTCGATAAAGAAGCCCATAAAGATGCCGAAGCCTATCACCTGGTTTTGCTGGCGGAAAATATGACCGGTTACCGAAACCTTTGCCGCTTGGTCTCCGCCGGTTTTACCGAGGGTTTTTATTATAAACCCCGGGTGGATCTGGCTTTGCTTGAGGAATGTCATGAGGGTTTGATCGCCCTTTCTGCCTGTATTGCCGGGCAAATACCCCAGTCCCTCCTTGATGGGGATTTTGCCGCTGCCAAGGAGCTGACTTTACGCTACAAGGATATTTTCGGTCCGGATAATTTCTTTTTAGAAATTCAAAACCATATGATGGAAGAAGAGCTGAAAGTCAATCCCCTTTTGGCTCAAATCGGCCGGGAACTGAATATCCCCCTGGTAGCCACCAATGACATTCACTACATCGAAAAAAGCGATGCCAATATGCACGATATTTTGCTTTGCATCCAAACCGGCAAGATCCGCAGCGAGGAAAACCGGATGCGCTTTCCTTGTCCTGAGTTTTATTTCAAAACCGAAGCAGAAATGCGGCTCCTTTTTCAGGAATGGCCGGAGGCTATCGATAACACAGTAAGAATTGCCGAACGCTGCAATTTGCAATTTGAATTCGGGCAGCTTTTCCTCCCCGATTATGATGTGCCGGAAAATTATGATTTATATAGTTATCTGGAATTTCTCTGTTGGCAGGGCTTACAAAAGCGCTATGGGGAACCAAGCGAAGAGCTTAAGGAACGGCTCCGTTTTGAGCTTGATATTATTCAAAAAACCGGTTTTCCCGGCTATTTTCTGATCACCTGGGATTTGATTAATTTTGCCCGCCAGAATAATATCCCCGTGGGACCGGGCCGGGGCTCTGCCGCCGGCAGCCTGGTAGCCTATACTCTGGGCATAACTAATATTGATCCCATCCGCTATCATCTGCTTTTTGAGCGCTTTCTTAATCCGGAGCGGGTCAGCCCCCCCGATATTGATTCGGACTTTTGTTATGAACGGCGGGGCGAAGTTATTGAGTATTTGGTGCAAAAATACGGTGCGGATAAGGTAGGGCAAATCATCACCTTTGGCACAATGCTGGCCAAAGGAGCTGTCCGGGATGTAGGCCGGGTGCTGAATATCCCCTATGCCGAAGTAGATAAAGTGGCTAAACTGATCCCCTTTGGCAGCAGCTTGACCGAGGCTTTGCAAAGCGCTCCGGATTTGCGGGAGCTTTATCAAAATAATCCGGAGGCTAGGGAAATGCTGGATATTGCCCAAGCCATCGAGGGCATGCCCCGCCACTCTTCCACCCATGCCGCCGGGGTGGTGATAGCTCAGGAACAAATTGTCAATTATATGCCGGTGCAAAAAACCGCCGAAGGCTTTTTGACCACTCAGTTTGAAAAGGAACAAGTAGAGGAATGCGGTCTCCTTAAGATGGATATTTTAGGCCTGCGCACCCTTACCGTCATCAATGACGCGGTCAATAATATCGCAATTTCCCGAAAAGAAAAAATCGATATTGACAATATACCTCTCACCGACCCCAAAACCTATGAAATGCTGGGCCAGGGGGATAGCATAGGCGTCTTTCAGCTGGAAAGTGACGGGATGCGGGCTATTATGAAAAACCTGCACCCGGAAAGATTGGAAGATATCATAGCCCTGGTAGCCCTCTATCGCCCAGGCCCTCTCGAAGGAGGTATGGTGGATGACTTTATCCAGCGTAAGCATGGAAAGAAGAGAATCACCTATATGCATCCTCTCCTGGAACCCATACTTAAAGAAACCTATGGGGTCATCCTTTATCAGGAGCAGGTAATGCAAATCGCCTCTGCTTTGGCCGGATTCAGCTTGGGTCAGGCAGATATGCTGCGCCGGGCTATGGGTAAAAAGAAGCCGGAGATCATTGCCAAAGAGCGTTCCCATTTTACCGAAGGCTGCTTGGCTAATGGCATAAACGGCAAATTGGCCGGGGAAATCTTTGATCTGATGGAAAAATTTGCCGGTTATGGCTTCAACAAGAGTCACTCCGCCGCCTACGGCTTGGTGGCTTATCAAACTGCCTGGCTGAAGGCCAATTACCCTGCCGAATTTATGGCGGCCATGCTTACCAGCGTTATGGATCATACCGAAAAAGTACCGGATTATATCGAAGCGGCCCGCCGTCAAGGAATTGAGGTCCTGCCCCCGGATATCAATCAAAGCCGCTTAAAGTTTGCCGTAATAGAAGGGAAAATCCGCTTTGGCCTGGCCGCGGTCAAAAATGTGGGCCGGGACGCCGCCCAAAAACTGATCGAGGAACGGCAAAACGGGCTCTATACCTCCCTGGAAGATATTTGCCGCCGGGTACCCACTAATCGCAAAACCTTGGAAAACCTGATCAAATGCGGGGCCATGGACAGCCTGAAGCAACGCCGTTCCCAAATGCTGGCCGTGGTTGATACAGCCTTGGATATTGGCCGCCGTCTCAGCCAAAAGCAGGAAAGCGCCCAGCTTTCCCTTTTCGATTTCGGGATCGCAGAAGTAGAAACGTTGAAAGTGGAAATGCCCAATTTGCCCGAATACCCAAAAGGGCAGCTTCTGGCTATGGAAAAAGAAACTATAGGCTTTTTTATCAGCGGTCACCCTTTGGATACTTATACTGAAGTCTTTCGGAAAAAGACCACTCACGGCATAGATGAGCTGGCCCGGCTTACCAAGGGAACCAAGGTAAAAGTCGGCGGCATGATTGGCGGGGTGCGCCGTACCGTGACTAAAAGAGGAGAACTGATGGCCACCTTTATGCTGGAAAATGCATACGGAGCCGTGCGCTGCCTGGCTTTTCCCGCTTCCTTCGCCAATTACCCGGAGGTAGCCGAGGAAGGCAAGATCTTGATTATTGAGGGCAAGCTGCAATTCAATGAGGATCAGCCGGAAATTATTTTGGAAAAAACCATTTGCCCCATGAAGCTTTATTTACGCCTGCCCAGCAGCCAGGATAGCAGCATGCGGGATCGGGTACAGAGAATTTTAAGCCAAGCCCCGGGAGATGTGGGAATTTCTGTTTATTATGATGACCTGCAAAACTATTTTGCCTTTCCCGGCCTGGCAGGAGTAGCCCCGGAACAGCAGATGATAGAAAACATTACTAGTTTTATTGGAAAAGATAATATTGTATTGCGTTAATACACCCTTGTAACTCTATCTTATTAAGCTAAGGAAATGTACGAAAACAATGCTAGATATTATTTGCTTTAATACTCATTAAGCTGTATAATAGAATCATAACAAAGCATATACCCTATTATTTATATTATGCAAAACTCTCTAGGGGGCATAACTATATGATAAATTCTCTGACATTAAAAAACTTTCGTGGGTTCAATAATACAACTGTTCCGCTTTCGAAAGTGACAATGCTGACAGGCACAAATGGAGTGGGCAAAACTTCTGTGCTCGAAGGACTTTATTGCTTATTTTCAGAAACGCGACTTGATGTTTCACCCCTAGTAAGGTATAATCGCACAATAGGGATAGTCTACAATCAGCTTAATGGGGCTCAAAATGTCCATAGTTACCCGACCTATAATTATAAACTCTTCTGGGAAGAATGCCCTATGTTTGGCGAACTGTCTTGCTCTATTAATGCCAAATCCAGCGATGGGATGAATTGGGAGTGGACATACAATAAGGCAAGACTGCCAGATCTGGATGAAAATGTATTGAGGGATGCGGGGTTGATGGGTATTACTATTGATTCCTCTACTGATATTGCGCTTTTCAAATGGCAACAAACAGGAGTTGTATTTAATAAAAAAACGCACCAAAGGAGCGATATTAATGATTATAAGACTAGAGCACAGGTTTTAAAACCAGACGGCGGGTTATACTTGACACCAATCTATCCTAAAGTATCAAGTTTATGTAGATATTTAGATTTTGCCTTAGTAAGAGCGATGCCACAGGAATTACCTTACCAAACATCAAAGAGGCTTACAGAAGCGTTGAAGATTATTAACCCGCGAATTACAGATATTAGAATTTCTAAGATTGAGCACGGGTTATCTATCATACTTGATGACGATAAAGAAACTACACTTGGCACAATTGGAAATGGGGCAGTAACTTGGGCTAGCACACTTATAGCAATTTTGGAGCTTGTAGAACAATTCAAGAATAGTAAACAAACCACTATCCCCGTATTTGTTTTAGTTGATGAAATAGGCGCTGGCATACATTATAGTGTTATGAATGATATTTGGAAATACATCCGGGACTTTATTGCCATCTATCCGGGCATCCAGTTCATTACAACAAGCCACAACGATGACTGCGTAAGGGCCTTTTGCGAAACATTTCTTAATGATAAAGATACCGCAAGCATTGTTCGCCTACACAAGACAACAGATAACGAAATTATTCCGACACAATATAACGTTCCTCAGTTTAGAGCCATTATGTCTGAGGAATGGGAGGTACGTGGATGAAAAAACAAAATCAGTATGAATGGCTGATTATTTCCGAGGGTAATTCTGATATTGCAATTTACAAAGAATATCTGCGTAGATGATGGTAGGTGTTGGTGGGAAATTAATGAAAAATCTAAAATGGACAAGTTTATCTATGTCGCATTGAGAGAAGGTTTCAAGGTCTGCGGCAAGAAACCGGCACTACCAAAAGAGCCTGATATAATAGGAAATATTCGAATTGCCATGTCGTGAGGCGAAGGCTTTAAATTATTATAGACGCTCAAAGTGCGCAAAACTGAATATTAACTACTCTTCTAGAATACTTGCAATCTCCCGGGAAAAAGTATAAAATTAATTTGGTAAAATACGGCGAATTAAAAGGGGTGTTTGTCTAAAAACTCCCTTTCCGAAAATCCGCCGCTTTTTGCTGGTTTAAAGTTTACTATACCTGTCAAAATCAGGTAATATTAATTTAAGGAGGTCTTTTATTATGTCCTTGGATCTGAACAAATTTATGGAACAGCTGATCGCCAGAAACCCGGGGGAAAAGGAATTCCACCAAGCTACCCAGGAAGTCGTTGCCTCTTTGATTCCCTATATCAACAAAAACCCCAAATACGCCCAATATAAAATCCTGGAGCGGATGGTAGAGCCGGAACGGGTCATCATCTTCCGGATACCCTGGGTAGATGACAAAGGGGAAATCCAAATCAATCGCGGCTATCGGGTCCAAATGAACAGCGCCATTGGCCCCTATAAGGGCGGCGTCCGCTTCCATCCTTCTGTTAACCTGGGCATTTTAAAATTCCTGGCTTTTGAGCAGGTTTTCAAAAACAGTCTTACCACCCTGCCTATGGGCGGCGGTAAAGGCGGCACCGATTTCGACGGTGTCGGCAAATCCGATAACGAAGTTATGCGCTTCTGCCAATCCTTTATGAACGAACTTTTCCGCCATATCGGCCCGGACTGCGATGTTCCTGCCGGGGATATTGGCGTTGGGGCCAGGGAAGTGGGCTATATGTTCGGCCAATACAAGAAACTGACCAATGAATTTACCGGGGTTTTGACCGGCAAGGGCCGCACTTGGGGCGGCAGCCTGATCCGTCCCGAAGCAACCGGCTACGGCACTATCTATTTTGCCGAAGAAATGCTGAAAACCCGCGGCGAAAGCATCGAAGGCAAAACCGTAGTCAACTCCGGCTACGGCAATGTGGGGACCTTCCTGATCGAAAAAGTCAATGAACTGGGCGGCAAAGTTGTCACTATAGCCGACCAACATGGTTATGTTTATGACCCGGATGGTATCAAAGGGGATAAACTGGCCTTCCTCAAAACCTTATGGACCATCCACCGCCGGCCGGCCAAAGACTATGCCGATGAGTTCGGCCTGGAATGGCGCCCCGGCAAGAGGCCTTGGGAAGTACCTTGCGATATTGCCACCCCCACTGCCACCCAAAACGAACTGCACGGCGAAGATGCCAAAGCCCTGATCAAAAACGGCTGCTTCTGTGTTTCCGAGGGAGCAAATATGCCCAGCACCATCGAAGCTCTTGACGCTTTCACGGAAGCCAAGATCCTCTTCGGCCCCGGCAAAGCTGCCAATGCCGGCGGCGTGGCCACCTCCGGCCTGGAAATGTCCCAAAACAGCCTGCGTCTCTCCTGGAGCCGGGAAGAAGTGGATGCCCGTCTCAAAGTCATCATGACTGATATTCATGATACTTGTGTGGAATACGGCAAGGAAGGCGACGGCTTTACCAACTATATCAACGGCGCCAATGTCGGCGGATTCGTAAAAGTAGCCCAAGCCATGATCGACCAAGGGGTAGTTTAGCAGAGGTCAGAAGCCAGAAGACAGAGGACAGAACCGAAATGGTTCGCCAGGGTTAAAAGTTATTTAGAAAAATAACCGCATCCTTTGCGCGGGGGCGGTTATTTTCTTTTGCCTATACCCGAGAACGAAAACATTTTCTATTAATCATGGATCTTCATGGCACGCAATTACTCCTAAAAATATATTGACATGCTATAGCTAATAAATTGAAAAGGCCAGTAAAAACCATATGGGCTACATTTTTAGCGTCAGAT
>Ga0082212_10003404_pt1 | contig 22560 bp, 18 predicted proteins | sample TergutNt197P3_FD_71548 | JGI IMG/M metagenome (GOLD analysis project Ga0082212, IMG submission 71548) | Neocapritermes taracua P3 segment gut microbial communities from Petit-Saut dam, French Guiana - Nt197 P3 | ecosystem: Host-associated > Arthropoda: Insects > Digestive system > Gut ...
TGTTTTACTGTGCGTAAGTTACGAATTAAACTCCACCGTATTTATGCATGTTACACGAATATCACGTTATATCACGTTACATATAGTGTTCCGTATTATCCGTAGTTTTCCGCAACTGCGGTAGGTCTTGGAAAGTCTTACCCGTGGATACGGCGGTCCACCTGTATCTTCGTAGTTAAAGCAGCAGAGGCGTGAAAATCATAAACTACATTCACCTACTAGCGAGGTTAAGAATTGGTGAAGTTATTCCACTGTTCCCTTCACATGTCTTTATGGCATACACAGGGAAAAATATATTTTACAGCTTAAGATAGGGCAGCCCTTTATAGGCGTGGTCACAAAGTCGCGAAAAACGACTCTTAGCTTCGTCATATCAGCCAGTCTCTCTATCTCTCTCTCCGCCCATTCTCATAAAACAAGTTGGTCCCCCACTGAACGGAATTTCGCAAGTTTGGTTAGAACCGGACAAATATATCAGGAATTTACATTAGTATGTCAGTACGGTTATTACAATAACTGGCGGCCGAGTCAGACTGGATCGAGAAGTCGAAGAGTATATTGCTGTGTCCCACTCCTTGAGCCTCGGAAGTGTGTTTACGTGTACATAAGGTTTTCAGCTAGTTTTTAATCTTCTTGCTAGCCATGGGTGTACACAGGTATACAGTGTTTTCTGCTTATAAAAAAATCCAAAATAACACAATATTAAATTCACGCATGGCTGCATGACTGCTTACAACTTGACGACGTCAACACCATAGAAATTAATGACATCTAAAGGCAAGTACGTATTAAGTTTCAAACAGCTGAACAGATAGCTTCTTTCAATCAGAGTACGAAAGATAGTCCGGTATGAAAGCACCAACGGCGAACGATCGACAATACTAGCAAACCTGCAGTTGGTGTACGAAACATACTCGCCGCTAACCTTCCTTCTGAAATGGATACTGCAGTCATCAAAATAGCATTAGATAAACTCGATGTAATACATTATATCAAGGACAAGTAATGATCACAACTTTATAAATGCACCGTAAAAATGGGGTTCAAGTACTAACAATTGATTTATAAACACACTTTTCATCACTTTTGTTCGCGGAGGGTTTTCAAGCCATCGTCTCATGAAGGGTACCCCACTACTTGTTAATTACGCAATAGTAGTAAACATGCAGAGATACCGACCGATAATGTAGCGTGAAAACTTACCGACCGGAAGTAAAGTAGAGATAATGTGGGTATAGGTCCCGGAAGTTAATTATGCAAATTAATTTACCTAATTAAATTGATTGATTCAATTAATATGCAAATTAAATAAATTATTTATTTAATTTATGAATAATTATTTAATATTAATAATACTTTTATTTTTAATATTAAAAGAATTATTAATATAGAAAATTCATAATATATTCATAATAATAATGTTAATGGATTAGAATAAACTTTTTGCCAATTAATAAAAATTTAGATTACGTACAATTAAATTTAAACTTTAAAGAAAATAAGCTTTTTTAAAAATTACGTTTTGCAGTTTCAATTATCTTCACCAGCAATTTAAATAAGTAAGTTGTATAATAAAATTTTACATAAAGTCATGTTCCCAGTATATGGTATTCTAAAGGCACTTATTTGAATATTTTTGTAGTATAAAAAAACTGACTTATTGTAGGGAATAAACAAGTATGCGCAATGACAAATTGACAAACAAATTAAGACGAAAAATAAAAGTGCACATCATTATTTAGTAGAAATTCGAAAGATATTCTCTGTGTAATCTAATAAACGGGAGATTCAAATGAAAAATGGAATGGTTTGATGAAATAACATTTTAATTATAACAACATTTTTTGTCAAGCAGTTATTAAAGTTCAATATGAAAAATTTTAATAATTAAAATAAATTATATTAAAAAAGAATTTCAAAAAAATTAACAATTAAAATTGTAAAAAATAATAATTTAAATATAGAGTATTAATTATATATATTTATTAATAAAATAATAAATACAGATTTTATATTATTTAATTGAAATGAAATTTATTAACTTAAAGATACAATATAAAAAAATTATCAAAATAATCACAAAAAACCAGATATAGGGATAATATGGTATGGAATGAAAAGTCAGAATGTATGGATTTAGAAGAAAAAGAGACATTACAGTTAAAACGTTTGCAAAAAACTGTTAAAAAAGCTTATGAAAATGTGCCATTTTATAAAAAGAGATTTGATGAAGTTGGAATTAAACCCCAAGACATTAAAACCCTTGAAGATATAAAAAAACTACCATTTACAACCAAAACAGATCTTCGTGATGCTTATCCATTTGGAATGTTTGCAGTTCCTGAAGAAGACATAATTGAAATTCATACAAGTTCAGGAACTACTGGAAAACCAACAGTTTCAGGATATACTGAAAAAGATCTTGAAATATGGTCCGAAGTTAGTGCAAGAGCAATAACAATGGCTCTCGGAACTAAAGGAGATAGAATTCAAAATTGTTATGGCTATGGTTTATTTACTGGAGGACTTGGAATCCATTATGGCGGACACAAAGTTGGAGCAACAGTAGTCCCGATTTCTGCAGGAAACACTAAACGTCAAATAGAAATAATGAAAGATTTTCAAAGTACTATACTGACATGTACTCCATCATATGCACTTTATTTAGCTGAAGTCATTGAAAAGGAAGGTATTAGTACTGATGATATTAGCTTAAAATCAGGAATTTTTGGAGCTGAAATGTGGACTGAAGAAATGAGAGAAGAACTTGAAAAGCGCCTAGGAATCATTGCACTCAATATTTATGGCCTTACAGAAATAATAGGTCCAGGAGTAGCTCAGGAATGTCCCCAAAAAGCAGGACTCCATATTTCTGATGACCATTTTTATCCTGAAATAATCGATTCAAAAACAAAACAACAACTAAATGAAGGAGAAAAGGGAGAATTAGTATTAACAACATTAACTAGAGAAGGAATGCCAATAATTAGATTCCGCACAAAAGACATAACCTCAATTACAAAAGAAAAATGTAAATGTGGACGAACATTATCAAGAATGGCTAGAATTACTGGTAGAAGTGACGATATGCTCAAAATAAGAGGAGTAATAGTTTTCCCATCCCAAATAGAAAGAGCTTTACTAAAAATTGATGGACTAAGTCCAAATTATCAAATTGTGGTTACAAGGCCTGGACACCTTGATGAAATTGAAGTTAAGGTAGAAACAACAAAAGACCTATTCTCAGATGAAATGAGAAAAATGGAAGCTATTGAAGAAAATATAGCCAGACAAGTCAAAAAAGAAATTGGTTTACGTGTGAATATAACTCTAGTAGAACCAGAATCTCTTCCAAGAAGTGAAGGAAAAGCTGTTAGAGTAGTTGATGAGAGAAATTTTGAATAAAATCTGTAAAAAATGAATAAAGCAAATTCACTAATAAACTAAATTCACTAATAAACTAAAAGCAAGAATAGTTCAAATATTGCTAATAAATAATTTTTATTTAAAGGGGAAATTTTTATGAAAAATAAACAAATATCAGTATTCATTGAAAATAAAGAAGGTAGGTTGAAAAAAGCTATAGACATATTATCCAAGGAAAATATTAACATCAGAGCTTTATCAATAGCTGATACATCTAAATTTGGAATACTAAGATTAATCGTTTCTGATAATGAAAAATCAAAAGAAATCTTAGAAAAAAATAATTTCATTGTACGAGAGGATGAAGTAATCATAGTAGAAGTTCCAGATGAACCAAATGGTCTAAATACAATACTTGGATACCTTGACGAAGAAAATGTAAATGTAGAATATATTTATGCATTTGTAAGTAAAAAAAGCGATGAAGCTATTGTTGTAATGAGACTAGAAGATATAGAAGAAGGAATAAATATATTAAAAAATAACAATGCTCAGTTGTTAAATGATGAAGATATTAAAGCTATTTAAATTAAAACATATAAATTTATAGTTCAATTAAGATAAAAGTAATTTTATTTAATTATAATAAAATTGAAATTAATTTAATGCTTAAAAAAAGCATTTAATCTTATTAAACTATTTTCCTAATTTATTAAAATTATTCTTTAATTTTCTTTATACTTTGTTTTATATTCATAATTATTTTAAACCTTTTAAAAGTTCAGCTATTTCTTCTTTTTCATACCCTAATTTTACAAATAATCTAGAAATATTTTCATCATCATTTAATTCAGTAATTTCTTCCCATTTTTTGAAATCATTTCTTAAAATTGATGTTATTAATAGTTGTATTGTTATTAAAGTATCACTATCAATAGCTACTAAAACATCTTTATCTCTAAAAAATCCATTAGGATCAACTAATTCATAACTTTCATCAAAGGAATCTCTTTTAATAATGGCATTTTTAACTTCATAAGACACAAAATCACCTATTAAGACTAATATTATTATTTTAAAAAATTTATTTTAAATGTTATTATTATCAACTATTTTTTACTAAATCATAACCTTTCTCTATTGCATTTAAATTCATTTCATGGAATCTTGAATGTAAATTATTTTTCATAGATTTTATTATTGATTTTTTTGAAAGTGGAAAAGTATCATTAGCTATTACTCCACCAAGAAGAACCATGTTTAAAGATAATAAACTTCCAGATTCAATAGCCAACTTTTCACCATCAATTGGATAAACAAAATTGTAATTATCATTCAAACTACTTATAATATCTTCTACTTTAGGATAACTTTGATTGAATTGATTTAAAGTTGAAGGAACTATTGGAGAAGTATTTAAAACTATTTTAGTGTCAATATTAGCTTTATTAAGAGCTCTTACAGCTTCAATTGGTTCAAAGCTAAGAATTACATCTGCATTGGATTTTTCTATAGTTGAACTTTTATAATCACCAATCTTCAATTCTGTAGATACAACTCCTCCTCTTTGAGACATACCATGAATTTCACTCATTACAACTTTATATCCTTCATTCATAGCTGCTTCTCCAATAATAACAGAAGTTTTAATAATTCCTTGACCTCCGACACCACAAATATAAATATTATAAGAATCTTCTCTATTTAACATAATAATCACCAAAACTATCAAAAACAATCAATTTCAGCTAAAAATTTAATCTTTTCTCACAACAACAACTTTTTATAACTTCAAATCTAATCTTTTTTAGTTGTAGTTTTTTATAATCGCAAATTTAATCCTTTTTCACACAAATAACTTTTTATAATCGCAAATTTAATCCTTTTTCACACAAATAACTTTTTATAACTGCAAATTTAATCCTTTTTCACACAAATAACTTTTTATAACTGCAAATTTAATCCTTTTTCACACCAATAGCTTTTTCATTACACATCTGTACACAAACAGTACATCCTTTACATGAACTATCATCTATAACAACTTTATCATCAACTGCGGAAATGGCTGGACATGCTAAAGTATTAACACATTTTTTACAATTTTTACATCTTTCAGATTTTACTGCCATTGGTCTTTTAGATTTTACTGCTTTAATAAGTGTACAAGGATATTTAGATATTATTACAGAAATTCCATCATATTCAAGAGCTTTTTTATAAGTATCAATTGTTTTACTAAGATTCATTGGATTTATAGTCTCTACAAATTCACAACCTGAAGCTTTAGCTATCTTTTCTATAGAAATTTCTGGAGCAAAGTCTCCCATACCATCAACAGGAATTCCTGGATTTGGTTGACCTCCAGTCATAGCTGTTGTTCTATTATCAAGAACTGTTACAACAAATCTATGTTTATTATGAACTCCATTTATTAATGGAGGGATTCCAGCATGGAAAAATGTGGAATCACCAATAAAACTAACTATATATTGATCAGTTCCAACAGAAAAACCACAAGCATCACCAATACTTGAACCCATTGAAAGAAGATAATCAGTAGTTTCATAAGGAGGACTTACACCAAGAGTATAACAACCAATATCAGAAGAAAAAATAAGATTTTCATTTTCTATTCCCAATTCTTCTGCTGCACGCCTAACTCCGAAGTAAGTGGCTCTGTGAGAACAACCTGCACAAAGAGTAGGAGGTCTTGATGGTAAATTATCTCTCATATTAGCTAAGTTTTCATCAATATTCAAATTATTATTTGATTTGGTATCAACTATATCTTCTACATCATCAGTATTTTCATCTGTAAGAATTTTATTTATTGAATTTCTAACAATATCATCACTAAACTCATGTATAAGTGGGAAAGTTCCATCAAGCTTTCCAAATACTGGAATATCCATTCCAATTTCACCAATAGCAGATAAAACTTCTTTTTCCATTATTGGATCAACTTCTTCAATTACAAAAACTCCATCTAATTCTTCAAGAAAATCTATAACTAAATCTCTTGGGAATGGGTGAGTGAAACCTAATTTTAAAATGTCAATAGGTAAATCATCTTCATTAACCACATCAAAGGCATAATTAAAAGCGCTTCCACTGGATATAATTCCAAATTTTTTATTATTATTCTGATTATTTTTTGCATCAGAATTATTAGGTCTGAACACTCTATTAAAATCAGAAATATTGGATATTGCACCAATATCTTCTATTTTAGCTACAAGTTGTCCATGCATTTTCATTGAATTTTCTGGAACTGGAACAAATTGTTTTGGGTTCTTTTTAAAGAAACCTTTTTTCCAATGAACATTTTGAGGATTTTTTGATAAGTTAAAATTTCTTTGCCTTTCTGGAACTTTTCCAAATTCAACAATTCCCCGCATATGAGAAACACGAGTAGTTGTACGAAGAAGAACAGGAATAGAAAATTTTTTTGAAATTTCATAAGCATATAGCATCATGTCTTTGACTTCTTGAGGATTTGAAGGTTCTAAAACTGGACAATTAGCTAATCTAGCATAATGACGACTATCTTGTTCATTTTGAGAAGAAAACATTGAAGGATCATCTGCAACAAGTAATACCAATCCACCAGGAGTTCCAGTATAAACAGCTGTTATGAATGAATCAGAAGCAACATTCAAACCAACATGCTTCATAAAAGCAAAAGATTTTACACCACTAGCTGCAGAAGAAGCTGCAACTTCAATAGCTACCTTTTCATTAATAGAAAATTCAAAAAACATCCCAACATCTTTTGCTAAAGCAGACAAAATATTTCCTATTTCTGAAGAAGGGGTTCCAGGATAAGTTGCTGCAATTGAAACACCTGCTTCAATAACTCCCCTGACAGCTGCCTCATTACCTAGTAAAAATTCTGTATCACCAGATTTTCCTTTTGTAAGTTGATTGAAATCCATTGTTGCCTCCACAAATAGTATAAATGATAATTAAATTGAATTAAATTAAGTAAAATAATTAAATTGAATTAAATTAAGTAAAATAATTAAATTGAATTAAATTAAGTAAAATAATTAAATTGAATTAAATTAAAAATATTTTTTCAATATAAATTAGTATTCTAGTTTTTTAAATAATTTATTGTTAATACATAATATATAAACATATTTATTAATATGATACTTACTTATCTTATGATGATTAGTATAATCATTATTTATCAATAATTATAAGTAATATGATAAACATATTTATTATAAATTAATATAATAGTTTATTACATAAATTATATTTTTATTATTTAATAAATATATTTTTTGATGATTTTGCATAATTATTTTTATTTTTAAAATACAATGAAGATTTTTTAAAATATAACTATTTAAATATAAAAATTTAAAAAAATTAAAAAAATAAAATATATTAAATAATTTATATTATAATGAATTTTTAATAAAATTTCAATTAATTTCTAAAGAAATATATTACATGAAAAAATTTAAAAATAGAAATATTAAGAAAAAAACTTATAAAAAATAAAAAAATAAGATTTTACAATAATTCATATAATTGAAATTATGGGAGTAAAAATGATAGAAATTAAAGTATTAAGGTTCGATTGTAAAAAAGATGATAAATCTTACTTTGAAAAATATAAAATTGAAAAAACTTTTAAAATGAAAGTTTTAGATGCTTTGATGGATATTAATGAGAAATATAATACTAACATAAGCTTTAGAAGTTCATGTAGGGCAGGTCAATGTGGATCATGTGCACTTAAGATTAATAGTGAAGTAGTTCTAGCTTGTAAAAAAGAAGTTGAAGATGGAGCAATAATTGAACCATTAGACTTTCCAGTGATAAAAGATTTAATTGTAGATAAGTCTGAAATTGAAGAAAAAATAGCTGTTATGGGTTTATTTTTAGAAACAAATTCTAATCAAAAAGATGTGGAGGTAACTGAAAAAATAGATGGAAAAACTGGTAGAAAAGTCAATGATGAAAATATTATTGAAATTAAAAATGAAGTCGATACCTCAGGAATAAATGAATGTGGATGCCCATCTATTATTAGAAGTGAAGAATGTGTAGATACTAAAAAAGTTAGAAGCTGTATTGAATGTTATTCCTGTCTTTCTGCTTGTCCAGCCATAACAGAAAGTGATGAATTTGCTGGACCTTATTTCATGAGATATTTATCCAAATTTGATTTTGATCCTAGAGATATTGGAAACAGAACTGAAGAAAGCGTATATGAAGGATTATATTGTTGTACTAGTTGTGGAAAGTGTGGAGAAGTTTGTCCAAAAGAAATTAACAGTTTTGGAGACGCTATTGAAAAATTAAGAGCTTTAGCTTACAAGAAGAACTTAGGACCTCTTGAAGCTCATAAAGAAGTTAAACAGAGAATTGAAGCTACTGGAAGATCTGTAGAACCTCTTGAAGAGGGTTTTATTGAGACAGTTAATAAAAATAAAAAAAATAATAAAAAACCTAAAATAGCTGTCTTTACAGGATGTATGGTTGATTATAGACTTCAAGATGTAGGATTTGCACTTTTAAATGTCTTAAAGAAAAATGGAATTGAAGTAGATGTTCCAGAAAACCAAGTCTGTTGTGCCTCACCAATGCTTAGAACTGGTCAGATAGATATTGTAAAAGACCTCGTTAAAAAAAACAAAAAAGCACTTTCTGAATATGATGTAATACTTACCATGTGTGCAGGTTGTGGAGCTACACTAAAAAATGATTATCCTAAATATGGAGTAAATTTCAATATATTAGATATTAGTGAGTTTTTAGCTGATAATCTTGATACAAATCAAATGAAAAATTTGAATATGAAAGTTACATATCATGACCCTTGTCACCTCATTAGAGGACAAGGTATAAGTGAAGAACCTCGAAAAATACTAAATAAAATAAAAGGTCTTGAATTTGTTGAAATGGAAAAGGCAGACCAGTGTTGTGGAGCTGGTGGTGGAGTAAGAGCAGGGAAGCCAGAAATTGCATTTGGTTTAGGTGAAAAAAAAGCAGATATGATTAAAAAACTCGATGTTGATGCAGTAATTACTATTTGTCCATTTTGCCAATATAACATCCAAGATGCATTAAACAAAGAAAGACTAGAAAATATGAAAGTGATGAATATATTAGAACTCTTAAAAATGGCTTATGGTATTGAATAATTTTATCATATGCAAAAACAATATAAATAAAAAAAGTCAATGCTATAAAATAGATAATAAGAAATATTTATTATTGATTATTAATTAGGGGATGTTTAAGTAGGAGATACAGCTACAGAAGAAAAAGTAGTTGTTAAAGAAAATACAACTATTTTAGATGAAAAAAAAGAAGAAAATGAAGAAAATACAAAGGCTATTTCCAAATCAAAATCAAGTCCAACAAAAAGAGGTATGAAACTTTCAACTGCTGAAGGAATACGCTTTTCTAAAAATATTGACAACCTTGAAGAAAATATATTCATAGTTTTTGTAGAATGTGAATCTTCAGGAAATATTGGTTTTTTAGCTAGAGCTATGGCTAATTTTGGTTTAAAAAATCTTATTTTGATAAATCCTTGTGAATTAAAAGAAGAAGCCTATTATCAAGCTATGCATGCAAGAAGTATTGTTGAAAATGCCACCATTAATCAAACATATTCTAGTCTTGATGACTTTTTTAAAAAACAAAATATTGATTTTATTGTTGGTTCTACTGGTACACCTGGAGGTAGCTATAATCTTTCCCGTATTCCTATAAAACCACAGGAACTAGGAGAATCAATTAATATAAATCAAAAAATAGCTATTTTATTTGGAAGAGAAGGGAATGGGCTTTATAATGAAGAAATAGAAATGTGTGATATTATTGTTAGCATTCCTACTGATTTTAACTATCCCATTATGAACATATCCCATGCAGCAGCTATTATTTTTTATGAAATATTTAAAAATAGAAATGAATTTCCTGTAGAAGGCTTAGAAGAAGCAACAAAAATTGAAAAAGAATATCTTTTAAAAGATATGGGAAAAATAATTAACCATCTAGATATTCCAGAACACAAAGAAAAAACAGGTATTAAATCCTTTAAAAACATCATCAATAGAGCATTTATAACTGGTAGGGAAGCTCATACTTTAAAAGGAATCTTAAGACGAATATTGATGAAGTTTGAATAGTTAATCTAAAATACGTTTATTTTTGTTTAATTAGAATAAGGATTTATTTTATTTATTATAAATACTACAATAATTGTTATAATAATAAAAATATGAAAAAATATAATAAATAAAAATATATTAAAATAATAAAAACAATAATTTATAATAATAAATTTAATTACTAATAATTTATTAAATTACTAAAATCTATTTTATTTAAATAATAAAAACTATTTTATTAAATTACTAAAATCTATTTTATTTAAATAATAAAAAGTATTTTATTGTTATACTAAAATCTATTTTATTTAAATAATAAAAACTATTTTATTGTTATACTAAAAACTATTAAAATACTAATCTAAAAAAATCAAGAAAAAACTTTCAGGAGATTAATAAATGGCGATTTTAAGTGACAGAGACATAAAAACATTTTTAAAAGAAGGAAAAATTAGAATAGATCCTTTAGAAGACATTGAAAGACAAGTTCAACCATCATCAGTAGATTTAAGAATTGGAAACGAATTTAAAGGATTTAAAATTATAAAAAAACCATTTATCGACCCTAAAGACTCTGAAGATTTAGATTCCTATATGGAATCAATGTATGTAGAAAGAGATGAGGGATTTATTATTCATCCTAATGAATTTGCATTAGCTACAACTTATGAAACAGTAAAAGTTCCAGATGACCTTGTAGCTAGAGTAGAAGGACGTTCTTCAATGGGAAGGCTTGGAATAACTATGCATGTAACTGCTGGATATATTGATCCAGGCTTTGAAGGAAAAATCACCCTTGAAATTTCAAATATTGGAAAAATGCCAGTAGCTTTGTATCCAGGTCAACGCGCTTGTCAAATTGTTTTTGAAACAATGACATCTAGTGCAGAGAAACCATATGGCCATCCTGAAAGAGATAGTAAATATATGGGTCAAACTCGCCCAGAAAGTAGTAGAATCAAACAAGATTATGAGTTAAAAAAATAATAAAAAATAATGTAAAAAAACTGTCAAATAATAAAAAAATAAATATTCTTATTCTTATTTCGGAGCTAAATAATGAATCATGAAAAAATGATAAATATCAGTACGAAAAGAGGTTTCCTTTGGCCATCATTTGAAATATATTCTGGAGTTTCTGGGTTTACCGATTATGGCCCACTTGGAGCTATATTGAAAAACAATATAATGCAAGTTTGGAGAAAACAATACATAGCTGGTGAAGGATTTTATGAAATAGAAAGTCCAACAGTTACTCCAGAAGAAGTGTTAAAAGCTTCAGGACATGTAGATAATTTTACAGACCCTATGACTCAATGCAAATCTTGTAAGGATGTATTTAGAGCAGACCATATCATCGAAGAAGTCGTTGATTTTGAAGTTGAAGGAATGACAAATGAAGAGTTAGATAGTATAGTAAAAAAACATAAAGTACAATGTCCAAATTGTGGAGATAAATTAAGTGAAATTTGGAACTATAATTTAATGTTTAAAACTAACATTGGAGCAAAAGGAAATAAACCTGGATATATGCGTCCAGAAACAGCTCAAGGAATTTTTATACTCTTTAAAAGACTTTCTCGTTTTTTTAAAAATAAATTACCTTTTGGAGTTGTTCAGCTTGGAAAAGCTTATAGAAATGAAATTTCCCCCCGTCAAGGTGTTATTCGTCTTAGAGAGTTTACACAAGCTGAAGCTGAAATATTTGTTAATCCTCATGATAAAACTCATGTGAAATTTTCATCAATAGCTGATGAAAAATTAACTCTTAACTCACAAGCTACCCAAATTGAAGAAAAAGCCCCAATTACCATAACTGCTAAAGAAGCTCTTGAAAGAGGTATTGTAGCTAATGAAGTACTATTGTATCAAATTTATTTAGCTAAGAAATTTTTAAAAGAACTTGGAATTCCAGATGAAGTTTTGAGATTTAGACAACATTTACCTAATGAAATGGCCCATTATGCAATTGATTGTTGGGACGTTGAAGTGAAAACAGATCGTTATGGATGGGTTGAAATTATTGGAATAGCTGATAGAGGAGATTATGACTTAAAATCTCATTCAAAACATAGTAATGAGGAATTAGAAATATATATCCAATTTGATGAGCCAAAAACTATGGTTAAAACAATAGCTAAACCAAATATGGCGAAATTTGGACCTTCATTTAAACAAAATGCTCCAAAAGTTAAAGAGTTTTTAGAAAAATCAGATAATGAAACTATAGAATCTATCAAAACATCAATTAAAGAAGATAATAAATACACACTTGAAATTGATGGTGAAACATTTGAAATTTTAGATGAACATTTGAGTTTTGAAGATATTGAAGAAGAATTAAAAGGAGAAAGGATTATTCCCCATGTAATTGAACCTTCCTTTGGTATTGATAGAATCTTATATTCAGTACTTCTTCATTCATTCCATGTAGCAGATGATAAAGAAGATAAAGATTATTTCAAACTTTCAAAGGCAATAGCACCTATTCAAGTTAGTGTGTTTCCATTGATGAATAAAAAAGAATTAACTGAAAAATCTGATGAAATTACAAATACCCTGAGAAATTCTGGCCTTATGGTTAATTATGATGTTTCAGGAACTATTGGAAAACGTTACGCAAGATCTGATGAAATTGGGGTTCCAATAGCTATTACTATAGATTATGATACTCTTGAAGATAATACTGTGACTATAAGAGATAGAGATACTGAAAAACAAAAAAGAGTGAACATAGATAAGTTAAAAAATGAAGTTTTAGAAAGTTTTTGAATTAAATTAACTATGAAAAAAGTTTAAAAAAACAAAGAATTATATGTTATTTTATCCTACCATATTAAAATTTCAGTTTTTATAATCTAACTTATCTAAATGACCATATAATTTTTTATTATTATCTAATATGAAGATAAAACTTTGCCAAAAAATTATTCATGTCCTTCATAAATATCAAAATATTTTTCAATGTTAATCAGTTCAGAATCTTTTTTATAGTATTCAAATAGACTTAAACCCCATTTAATTCCATATTCACTTTCATCTAAAAGCATGGAAGAATCATCATAATGTTCATCTGAAAATAGTCCTAAAGATAAAAAGTTATCACAAGAAGTTAAAAATAGTTTAAAATCTCTAGGGTATTTCCATATTCTAATATCAAAATCTTGTTTTAATGATATTAATTTGTAACCATGTCCATTAATCTTCATAAAATCAAGAATTTCTTCAGTTGTAATAATTTCTAAACTTCCATTAACATTTAAATTATTAATTATCATATCTAACTGAATATCAAAAAATATTGGTGTTAAAATCTTAATTTTTTTAGATTTTGAAATCAAATCATTATATTCATTTGATTTAGCAAAAAATCCTTCTTCAGAATAGATATACCTAGAATTATGAATATAATGAATTTTTTTTAAAAATTTCTGAGGAATATCCTCAATTGTATGGTATCTCCAAAAATCATAATTGCTATTAATAGAATATGTATTTTCAATTAGTTTTAAGATGTTTACTGCCAATATCATTCCATTTGAAGATAATTCATAGTAGTTATTTTCCTTTTTAACTAGTTTCAACTTCCGAAGTTCCCTAATCCCGTGCAAGATTGAAGTAGAAGGTTTATCTAATTCCTTTCGAAGAGATTTCAAATCTTTTTTTGATGAATGTAAACAAATTAATAATTTCGTTCTTAATGCTGATGTTAATATATGTTTTACATCTTTAAAAATCTTTGAACTATCAATTTCACCATTATTAGCCCTATTATAATTGATAGTATCAATATTACCATCAATATCCATATTGCCCCCAATATCAACATAATCGTCAATAGTAATATTATCCATAATATTCAAAGTATCCCCAATATCTACAAAATCATCAAAATTAAAATTATCGTTATTATTAGATATGTCAAAATCATTATTGATTTCTTCATCCTCTATAAGATTGACAAAATTTTCATCTCTAAAATTATTACAATTATTATTATAATTATTATTGCGATTATTATTGTGATTATTATTATCTCGATTGCTATTATAGTCATAGTATTCCATATAAATCCCTCAAATTTTATTTATAAATGATTTATTAAATATTCAAATCATTTTCACCATAATTAAATTTTTCAAATAGTTCACTAGCCCAATCAATAGCTTTTGGTTCATTTGAAATTAGCAGATTATTTTGATCAAATCTTCCATCATCTTTACACAAACCAAAAAACATGCAATTATCAGCTATTGTTAAAAATAGATTAATATTCTCTTTTAAAGATTTGATCTTGAAATTTTTATTTCTTAATCCATTCCTGAGAGTTTCAGCTTCTATAGATTGAATAAAATTTTGTGTGATAGATTTTTCACATAATAATTCTATATTAGCCCTATTTTTTAATAAATTCTCAAAAATAGAAGGATATTCGGAATTTATAAATGGAAAAATAGATTTAACAGTTTTTGAACTAGCTAAAATTTCTTTAAACATGTTTTGAGGTTGATATATATCTGTTCTAACAGATTTAACTAAATAAGCTCTTTTTAAAGAACTCAACTCAGATAAATCATCATATGAAATACAGGTAATATCATGATCAATCCATAAATCCAGATATTCTATAATAATAGAAAAAGAATCTCTAAAATTCATAAGATTTAACAATTTTATATTTCCGACATTATTCAAAGAAAATTTACCATCACCACCTTCTAAATATCCATAATCTTCCAATAAGTGAATATTATGAGATACTGCACTATAAGCCATGTCACTATTTGAACACAAATCTTTAATTGTGATAGGTAAACCTGACAAGTATTTTAAAACATTCAATCTAATCTCCGAATTAGTTAAAAACCGGAGCTCTTCTTTTACTTCCTCATACAATTCTAAATAACATATATTTTCACTAAACATTCCAAACCCTCATTTTAAAATCATTAAAATAGTTACTTGCTGACCCCTCTTACAGTACCCATGAAAAATATAATAAATCTTTAACTAAAAAGTATTACTTTTTTAGAAATATAAATAGTATTACTTTTTTAGAAATATAAAAAGTAAAAAAAATAGTAGATACTTTTATTAATACTTTATTTATATTTTTTATTAACGATTTGATTAATTATTTTATTAATTATTATTAATAACTTAATAAACTATAGATTTAAATTTAATGATTTTGGTATATAAATTTTATTATACAAAAACAAATAAAAAGTATTAAATATGATTAATATTTCAATAAAGAAAAATCATTTATAATTTATTAAATAATTAAAAAAAGGTTATTTTAATATTAATATAAATATAAATAAATATTAATTATTAAAAATTAATTAAAACTAATTTTAATAAATATTATAATTATTAAAAAATATTTAATAAAATTTACCTTTATTTAAGAGTAAATAAAGATATGTAGCAAATTATAAATAATAATATGAATTATAATTATAATAAATAAATTTAAAAAAATAAAAAATAATAATAATTTCAAAAAAAATGAAAAAATATCTTAAAAATTCTAATGAAAAATTTATTGAAAGGTGAATTTAAAAGAGATTAAATAAAATTTTTATAAAAAAATAATCAAAAATAGTATTAATTTAATACAAATAATAATAAAAATCGATGCTGAAAAATGTAAAATATATTAAAATTTAATTAAAATAATATGAATATTATATTAAAAATATATTTAAAATATATTTAAAATATTAATAAAAAGTAATACTTTTAAATGATAAGATTATGCAAAATATCTATTAATGAAAATTAAATATTAAAATATAAATTAAAGATAAATAAAAATAATACTATAATAAAACAATTGAATTAAAACATATTAAATGAAAAAAATAAAAACTAAAACAAAAAAATAAAAACAACCAACAATAAAAAACAAAAAATAAATCAAACAATTAGTTGAATAAATTTAATAGATACACAGATATAATCTCTGGAATTACTATGATAATAGACACACATATACATGCCGATGCACGAACTAGTGATGATTTTGAAAAAATGTTTATAAATGGTATAGATACTGCAATAAGCTGTGGATACTACCCATATAAAGTAAGTAATGAAACTGTTCTTTTAAACCATTTAGAAAGAATTTTATATTATGATACCGAAAGAGCAAGGAAATGTGGATTAAAACTTAAAGTAGCCTTAGGAATTCATCCCACAAACACTATCAAATCTTCAAATGTAATTTTTGATAAATTATATGAGTATATTTATAATAAAGAGATTATAGCTATTGGAGAGATTGGTCTTGAGAATTTAACTCAAGAAGAAAAAGATATTTTCAAAAGACAACTAGAAATAGCTGATGAAACAAAAACAAAAGTTATAATCCACACCCCAAGAAAAAATAAACAAAAAGTAGCAAAAGAAATTAGATCAATTGTTCTTGAAAAAATAAACCCAAATCTAGTTGTTATTGATCATATTAATTCAGCTATAATTGAAGATTTTATAGATGAAAATTTCAAATTAGGGTTAACTGTTCAACCTCAAAAAATGGAAGCGGAAGAAGCTATAACTATTTTAAAAGAATATGATTTTGATAAATTTCTTTTAAATAGTGATATAAGCAACAAAGCCTCTGACCCATTATCTGTTCCAAAGACAGTGCAAAGATTGAAAAAATTAGAGTTCAATAGCAAAAAAATTGATAAAGTAGCTTTCAAAAATGCTAAAAGTTTTTTTAACATTTAATAATAATAATAATAATAATAATAATAATAATAATAATAATAATAATAATAATAATAATAATTAAATATATTTTAACTCTTATTAATAAATAAGATAATACAATAAAAAAAACAAAAAATAAGAATGAAAAAACAAAAGAAAAAAGAATAAACTAAAAAAAACAATAAAAGAATATTGCAATTTATTCTTTTTTAATTAATTTGACTCTTGAAGGAGTTAAAATAATTAAATTTTTTTCATTAGCTTTACAAAGAGAAATTGCCTCTGCATTATGATTTTTCCTAAGTATTTTGATTTTTTCTCCAGCCATTTGGAAAGCATCAGGCCCTTCACTTTCAAGGAATCCTAAATCAATAATCACTGGACTATTTTCTTCAACTATTTGATCATGTACATAGTCCATATCATCAGAAGTTCGTGGTCTTATTAAAATAATTTCATAAAGTGGTGGATCAGGTATAATATAATCATCAAAATCATCTTCTAACGTGTTTACATAGTTAGACACTGGTTCTCTTGTTTCTTCATCAAAACCAAGACTTCTTTTTAAGGTATCAATAAAACTCATTTATTTATTCTCCTTTAATAATTTATTCTCCTTTAAATATTTTAAAATTGAATCTAATAATTTTGAAGCACCTTCATTATAAACATCAGCAGAAGGTAAATTAAATTCTGATTCAAAATCCTCACATTTTATATTTGAATCAGCATTTCTTAAATTGATGGATAATCCTACAACTTTAGTTGGTTCAACAGCTTCAATAGCTGTTATCTCTTCATTTATACCCCTTGGATTCCTATAAGGGTGATTTGGCCTATGACATACGATTACAGCATCTGGAGATGCACCTATTAAAATAGCTGCAGATAAACCTCTTGGGTGAGGATTTCCTTTTTCTGTTAGACTAGCTTGACCTTCTACAAATATAATATCAGGATTTTTCTTATTTTCAAGATATTTGATTGATCCAATAATCGCAGATGGAATGTCCATTGCTGATAAACTTCCAGCTCTGAAATTTAAATCTAAAGGCTGTTCTAAACCCATTTCATCAGTAGAAATTACAACAGACTTTAAACCTCGTTCTAACGCTACCTTTCCCAATAACCTAGTAGTTGTTCTTTTTCCACATTCTTGAGAAGTTCCTCCAATGAAAACAACTGGAGTTTTTGGTTTGTAAGATAATTTTGGAAGAGTTTCACAACATTTTCCAGGGGAATTCCCAATGATATCATTAATAACATCTAATCTAGGGCTTATCTCCTTTATTTTAACATTCATTTTATTTGCAAAATTCAGCAAAGAAACATTATCATTAAGGGATAGTGATCTAAATGAAGAAACAACATTCTTACCATTATCAATAGCTTGAACTGCATATTTAAGAGCAGCTGCTTCTGCACCAATTGGTAACATAATAGCCACACTTTTAGCATCAGTTTCTTTTATTATCTCTAATAAACTTCCTGAAACATTAGATCCACAAAATGTTTCTCCATGTTTATTTTTATCATCATCAACAAAGCCAACAGTTTCAATTCCTTCGAGGTTGGAAAATTTTTCTCCACCTCCACCACAACCAATGACTATGAATGGATTAAGATTTTGAAGTTCTTCAACTGAGACAATAGAATGCAAGAAATCACTCCTAAAATTCGATAAACGTTAATTTCGATGATTTTGTAATAAGATAAATTTAATAATTTATTTGTTTATAAATATTAATTTTAATAAAATAATTTTAAATAGAATTTATTTATTATTATAATTTTTATATGATTTTTTTCTAATTATATAATATAATTTTTATACTAGTTTTAATTAATAATTTTTTTCTAATTATATAATATAATTTTTATACTAGTTTTAATTAATAATTTTTTTCTAATTATATAATATAATTTTTATACTAGTTTTAATTAATAATTTTTTTCTAATTATTATAATAATATTACAATTTTTATACTAATTAAAATATTAAATTCATATGATAAATATTAACCTATTTAATATTAACATATTTAAAAATTATTATTTATTTAAATTAATAATTATATTATAAATATTAATAATTATTATTAAAACATATAATTTATTTAAATAAAATCTATAGAATTTATAAATATGGATATTAAAGCATATCGTTCATAAATATTTTTATAATTATATATATTTTATTCTTATTAAATATATACTTTGACTATTTTAAAAAAAAATACTAAGAATTTACATAAATATAAATCAAAAGTGAAATAAAAATAATAATTAATAAAAACACATAAAAGAAAAACTTCAATTAAAAAATAATTTAAAAAATAATATTCTTATTTATGAAAAAATTAAAAGAAGGGAGTAAATTGAGAAAACCATATGTAATACTAGTTGGAAGTGCATCAGGAATAGGTAAGTCAACAGTTGCTGCAGAAGTAGCTAAAACTCTTGGAATCAAACATTTACTTGAAACAGATTTTATCCGAGAAATTGTGAGAGGAATTATCGGAAAAGAATATGCTCCAGAATTACATAAGTCCTCCTTTGATGCATACACTACCCTTAGAAATCAACAAAATTATGATAATAAAAAAAGTTTAATCAATGCAGGTTTTGTTGAACATGCTTCATTTGTTATTCCTGCAGTTGAAAAAGTCATTACAAGAGCAATATCCGATTTTGATGATGTTATTATTGAAGGAGTCCATTTAATTCCTGGGTTAATAAATATTGAACAATTTAAAGATTATGCCAACATTTATTTCTTTGTTTTAGAAGCTGATGAAGAAGAACATAAAAATCGTTTTGTAAAAAGAGCTATGCAAATTCATAGAGGTGGAAAACAGCTCGAATATTTCAAAGAAAATAGAATCATTCATGATTATTTAATCAATCAAGCTATGGAAAATAGAGTAACCATAATTAACACAGAAAACATAGATGGAACGGTTAAAAAAATCCTAACACATATAACTGAAACTTGTACTAACGTTATGCTTAAAAACACCGTAGATGAATTAGCTGATGTTGTGGATATCATTATAAATAAATATGATGGGATTATTGAAGAGGTGACTTACACAGTTCCAAGTTTTAGAGAACCATTAGTTAGAAAGGTAAATGCATCTAACCGGAAAAAAGCCAAAAAATTTATTGACTCGCTAAAAAATAACCCAAAAATCAAAGAAGATTTTCAATATCTCTACAACTTATCAAACAATGTAAGAGGAAACAAAATCTGTGCACAAAACAAAGAAACTCTAGATAAGATTATAGCTGATTTAGATGCTAAAGGATATGTTTACAAAGAATAAATAAATTCGTGATTTTAAAAAAAAACTAATTAACTATGAGGGATTTACTCTAAAGTTAGCTATACTTGTATATATATTATATAAAAAAATTATTTTATAAAATAAAAAATTATTATAAAAAAATTCTTAAAAATATAAAAATATAAATATTGAAAAATTATAAAAAATATAAAAAATATAAAAAAATAAAAAAATAAAATTTGAAAAATTATAAAAATTATAAAAAATATAAAAAAATAAAAAAGTAATATAAACTTCTCAAAAGTAAACTTTAATTCTCTAAAGTAATATATTTTTCTCACTATAATAAAAAATACTAAACTTAAAATAATAAAAATTATAACAAAATTAAAAAAATTGAGTTGATACATTGTCCAAAATGATAATTGATTGTCCAGTTTGTAATGGAAAAGAAGCAGCTGAATCTACATCAAAAACATCAAATATTCCTCATTTTGGAGAAATACTTGAAACAACCATTATTTGTAGTGCATGTGGATATAAACATAATGATGTTATATGTTTAGAACAAAAAGATCCAATTAAACTTACATTATCAATCAACAAAAAAACAATATCAAGTAGAGTTATTAAATCACAATCAGCTACTGTAAACATTCCAGAATTAGGTCTTAAAGTCGAACCAGGCCCAAAATCATTAGGATACGTTTCTAATGTAGAAGGAGTCATTACTAGATTTGAAAAAGGAGTGAAAAAAGCATTAGCTATCTTTGACGACGAAGAATCTCAAAAAAACGGAAAAGCTATTCTTGAAAAATTGAGTAAATTGGTTAATGGAGAGATTGAAGCTACCTTAATAATTGAAGATCCATTTGGTCAAAGTAACATAATGGATATAAGTGTAAAAAAAGAAGATTTAACTGAAGAAGAATTAAAACACTTAAAGACAGGATTTACAATATTTGAAGAAAATTCTGAAGAAAAATAAAATAAAAAAAACACAATTTTTTAAAAATTGTGCTTAAATCACATCTAATTCTCTCATTTCAATTGCCATTATTTCCTTACATAAAATTTATCAGCAGATGAGAGAGTATAATGACCACCATCTCTGATAGTAGTTATTTGTAGATAATTGCCTTCTTTATCAGAACCTAATTTGTAGTCAGTATCCATATTATTGTACTTTTGAGAAAATCCATCTGAATGAATACGTTTGACTTCTGTGAAATATATTTTACCATTTGAAACCGAATATTTGCCTTCAAATTTCCATCCAGAAGTTTCTATATAGCTGAATCTGCCATTGGTTAAAAATGTGTAGTATAACCACTCTGAAGTTGGACTACTATAATATGACTTAGAAATAGGATCCCATTCATAATAATAAGATAATTTTTCCCAATTCCCTACCAATTTTGAGTTAGTATTTATATTAGTATTTTTCTTCCACTGCGCATAATATGTCACTTTCTTCTTTACCTTTGATGTTTTTGTAATTTTGGTTCCACCTGTTTTTTTCGTGTACCAACCTTTAAATGTATAACCAACTTTTGTTGGTGTTTTTGGAAGTTTTCCTATTTTTGCACCCTTTTTAACTGAAGTTACTGTGGTTTTAGTAGCTCCGATTTTTCCACCATTGGCATTCCACGTGACTTTCACTTTTTTGGGTGCTGCATCAACTGCTTGAACTAATCCTAATACTATTGTAACCATTAATACAGCTATAATAACTATAATAATCGTTGAAATTAGTTTATTTGTTTTCATAAAAATATCCTCATTAATCATTTTTTATAAAAAAATTTTTCTATAAATTATATAATATTTAATAATTATCTAAAAAAAATGATTTGATTAAATATTATATGTTATATTATAAGAATAATTGATTATATAAATTTATTGAAAAAATGAAAAGCTCTAAGAAAGATACACAATTAAAAAAAAAAAAAAAAAAAAAAAAAAGAAAAAAAACCTCTAAAAAAAAATTTTTCAAAAAAAAAAAAAAAAAAAAAAAATTTTTAAAAAAAAAGAA
>Ga0082212_10003405_pt1 | contig 22559 bp, 23 predicted proteins | sample TergutNt197P3_FD_71548 | JGI IMG/M metagenome (GOLD analysis project Ga0082212, IMG submission 71548) | Neocapritermes taracua P3 segment gut microbial communities from Petit-Saut dam, French Guiana - Nt197 P3 | ecosystem: Host-associated > Arthropoda: Insects > Digestive system > Gut ...
ACAAATCAAAGAAGTTTTCAACAAAAACAATCAATTAGCCGGCATCGACCGCAGCAACCAGGCCGGCATGGTCATCGCCCAATTAGCCGGATTCAACGACCAGTTGTCGGGCATCAAGCAGGAGATCAAGGCATTGAAAGAGTAACGGGATTGAATGTATTGGCGATCCTTCGAATGGGTATAATTTGCAATCAAACAGGCGCAAATGACAGCTATTCACGTCATTGCGAGACAACTTGTTGGCGAAGCAATCCAGAAAAAAGCGTATAAAACTGGATTGCTTCGCAAGCTCGCAATGACGGAAACATTATGAAAACAGCAATATGAATTGAAAATCGGCGTTAGCCAAATGCACCTGTATGTGTAGGAGAATTACAATAATTTGTAATTAATGCGTATCTTTGTGGCATGGAATTAAAATGTAAAGATTATGGATGCTATTAAACGCATTTCGCACCGGTGAGTTGAGCTTGGATACGATTGATGAAGAAGTTGAAATTGTCCGTCAACAAATATATGACAACAAAAGAAAAGAAATCACATACGATTCTATATTACGGATATGATCTGTTGGATGCGGTTTTTAAACAGCTTACGTAGTTATATCCGAAAGGTTAAACGGAAGAACAATACTATCGAACTTTCGAAACTTTTCCTATTAATACTTTCCGCTCGCCATTATTTCTCCGGTATCTTTGTTTAGATCGCAGTAATATCTGTTGTGAACGGTAAATTCATCATGACCCGCACCGGATATTTTGTCATCAACAACCCACTCTCCGGAATATTCTACATATTCAATCCTTATACTTTCACCCGTATCGAACATATCGGAAATGTCCCATCCGTTCAGGCTAAGAGGATTTGAATATTTTTGATAGGCTGCTTCTACAATTGGAACTTCGGCCTCATAAACAATCCTGTAATTTTTAATGTTTATATTCCTGAGTTTATGCACGGGATAATGCCAGTATCCATTATCTTCCAGTATAATAGAACCGTCTCTTGTTCCATAAAAATAAACACAACTCTCGTCGTCCAAAAAAATAATATCTATTATTTTATTTTCGTAATTTAAAGAATTACAGGGTATCCCGATTTCATGCTCACCCAAATTTCTTTCCCAGAATTTTTTCCCGTCAAGCGAGATCGAATAAATACACTTCGCATAGTCAGAGTTCGGAATCGCATTCCTAAGTGCGAAAGTGTTATTACAGTATACGATATACGAAAATGGCGTTTTTATTACCTCATAATCGTATATCATACTTTTAGCAAATGATGACGCATATACATCTTTCCCTGTATTATAATCAAAAACGTATACCTAAGTACTTCATTGATTAAATAATTTTATCCTGCCCCAATGAATATCCTGAAAAACCCGGTGCCAGTCAAGCACGTGAATTTCTGACGATACGTACGTTTCAGAAGGCAGAACCGGTCTCCCTAATACAATAATATCATTCAGATCACTGATGCCCGGGCCGAGGAATTCCTTAACATCAAGAACATAAACGTGATTGCGTCGAACCGTATTTCTTTCCTGAGGAGATGCATTATTATCCGAAATGAAAGCGCGATAGAAGCATTGATCTCCGGGGTAAGCGATAATATTATTAGCGCTCAAATGGCTCTGTACCAAGCTGACAAGACTCGATGAAAAACCGGACCCGTCAGCCGGAACATTCGGTTCAAATTGATTTTGCCATGCATAATAACCTAACAACGCTTATTTGTTGAGGATAAAGAATTTGCTTGCAAAAACCGGAAAAGATTTATCTCGAATTGCAAATTTTTAGTATTTTTGCAAAAAAAATACGTACTGAAATTGTATTAGCATGAAATTGGTTCTTTTCGGCGCGGGAAAAATCGGGCGTTCATTTATCGGGCAATTATTTTGCCGTGCAGGTTATGAAGCGGTATTTATCGATAAGGATGAACGTCTGATAGATGCGTTGAACCGTCAACGTTCCTATAAGGTGTTTATCTGTGACACTCATCCGGAAACTATTATTGTGGAAAATGTCCGCGGCGTTCATGTCGATGACGCCGCAGCGGTGATTGATGAAATTGCTTCTGCCGATATTCTTGCCATTTCCATCGGTAAAAACGGGTTGCCGCATATCGTTCCCATATTGTCGGAAGGTTTAGTAAGGCGTGAACAGGAATACCCCGGACAGGCGCTGGATATCATACTCGCTGAAAATATGCGCAATGCCGACGCCTTCCTGCATAATGAATTAGCCAGACGGCTGCCGCCTGCCTATCCTTTGGATGAACGGGTCGGACTGGTCGAAACGAGTATCGGTAAAATGGTTCCATTGATTGTAGGTAATGCGGATGACGACTTGCTTTCTGTTTCTGCAGAAGTATATAATACGCTTATCGTCAATAGTAAAGGTTTTAAAAACCCAATACCGGAAGTCGAAGGATTAGAGGCAAAGGAAAACATGAAAGCCTGGGTTGACCGGAAATTGTTTATTCATAACTTCGGTCATGCGGCAGTTGCTTATATCGGTTATCAGCGCCATCCGGAAAACGTATATATCCGGGAAGTCCTTGAAGATCCTTTCGTGAAGGAGACAGCCGGAAAAGCCATGCAGCAGAGCGCCAACGTGTTGAAAGCGATTTATCCCGGTGTATTTACCGATGAACAAATCCGTGAACATATCGACGATCTGCTGTGCCGTTTTGCCAATCGAAGACTTGGAGATACTGTTTTCCGTGTAGGTTGCGATTTGTATCGCAAGCTGGCGCCCGACGACCGGATCATCACACCGCTGATGAGCGCCTGTCGCCATCAATTGCCATACAACTATATTGAACAGGTATTATCGGCAGCTCTCCGGTTCAAATGCACCGGCCCCGACGGAAAAATGTTTCCTTCCGACATTGATTTTCACAGGGAACTGGCGGAGGAAGGCAGAGAAAGGGCGCTGCGGCGCGTTTGCGGGTTTTCAGATAATTACAAATTACTAATTACAAAATAAAGATATGAAAGAACGTAAGGGAATTATATCGGCGGGAAACTGGATAATTGATCATTTAAAGGTGATTGACAGTTGGCCGGACAGGGGTAACCTATCCAATATCACAACGGTGGCAGGTAATGCATTGGGCGGATGTTCGCATAATGTGTTAGTGGATCTGGCGCGCTTACAGACCGGACTGCCACTTTGGGCGGGCGGTATTGTAGGCGACGACAGCGACGGCGCTACCATCATGAACGAAATCCGAAAATACGGGATCGACAGTCGCTACATGTCGGTACGTGGTGGAGTAAACACTTCATTTACCGATGTAATGTCGGAGATGCAAACCGGCGCGCGAACTTTTTTTCACTATCGCGGCGCCAATGCGTTGCTGGACTATCCTGATTTTGTAGACATGGATACAACGGCCAAGATATTTCATCTGGGTTACCTGTTGTTATTAGACACGCTGGATTCAGCCGATGCGGCGTATGGCACGGTTGCCGCCAAAGTGTTACAACTGCTGAAATCAAAAGGATATGAAACGTCCATTGATGTGGTTTCGGAACAGGGCGACCGTTTTCGCAGCATTGTAACGCCAAGCCTGCCATATGTTGATTATATGATTTGCAATGAAGTGGAAGTGGAGGCGTGCACCGGTATTGAGTTGAGAAACAGCGCTAACGGCCTTTGCAGGGAAAATCTGCCGGAAACTGCCGCTTACCTGTTTGAAAAGGGTGTTGCACGTATGGTGGTGATTCATTTTCCCGAAGGAGGGTTTGCGATGTACAGAAGCGGAGAGCGCCTGTTCGCCGATTCGTTTCAGGTAGCTCCGTCCGAAATCAAAAGTTCGGTCGGCGCCGGCGACGCTTTTTGTGCAGGCGCTTTGTACGCCATACACGAAGGGTGGCCGCTTTCCGGTTTGCTGAAATTCGCCAACGCCAATGCACGTTTTAACCTGCTGAGCGAAAGCAGTACGGGCGGGGCGGCGCCATTATTTACGGTTCAGGAATATATTTCAAAATTTACCAATTAAAAGTCAAAAACATGAAAAGAAGCGAGATTAACCGGCATATTGATTTTGCCAACGACTTTTTTAAACAGCACTTATTCAAATTGCCTGCATGGGCTAACCTTTCGCCTGAAGCATGGAAAACCAAAGGCTCCGGATACGATGAAATACGATTGTCGGGTATGGGTTGGGACATTACCGACTTTGGAAAGGAATGTTTCGAAAAAGAAGGATTAACCCTGTTTACTATCCGCAATGGCTATCCGGGACGCACGCCGTTTAAGACCTATTGTGAGAAGATCATGATTGCAGGCGACCATCAGATTACCCCGACGCATTTCCACTGGAAGAAGATGGAGGACATCATCAATCGCGGGGGCGGCGATCTCTGCCTTCAGTTGTGGAAAGCCGATCCGGAAACCGAAGAAATGACCGATTCGTCGTTTATCATGAAAATCGACGGCGTAGCGCAAACTTTCAATGCCGGCGATATTGTCCGTTTGAAACCCGGCGAAAGCATTTGTTTCGAACCGTATATCTACCACCAGTTTTGGGGAGAAGGAGGCCCCGCTTTAGTTGGTGAAGTATCGACAGTGAACGACGATGCCAACGACAATCGTTTTTACGAGCCGGTAGGCCGTTTTCCCGAGATCACCGAAGACGAGCCGGCACGCTATTGCCTTTGTAACGAATATGCTGTTTGATCCGATTCATTCTTCAGGAGGGATTTTATCCTATCCGGTTACTAATTTACCGGTATAAATTCCAATGACCACGACACTTGATAGTCGGCTACATTACGTACAACAATCAATTCCGTTCCCGCCTGATTGGTGAAAAGGTATTGCAGCATAACAGGATTGTTATTATTATGATCGCTGTAATAATATGTTTTCATTTTTGTGAAATCAGTATCATCAAATTGAATGATTTCGTAATCCGTATACCGTTCCGCCCATGGCGACAGGCACCATATGCTTTGCGAAGCTCTGTTGTGGTCTATCCAGTAAAATGAATGTTGAACAGGCGTAAAGTGTCCGATGGGTGGCGCTACATAGGCAGGATTATTGACAAGAAATGAAAATGTACTGTAAATATTACCCTCTCCCGAGTACATAAATTCACCGTTTTCAGCAAAGAAACCGCTAACAAAACATGAATTACCGTATTCTTTTTTCCTTGTAGTCAAATTATATACATGCGTTCCGTTAGTACCTCCTGTCTTTGCGATCATAAAGTAATGATTGGGTATTTTACGCAAAAAGCCATAACCCGATTGCTGATCGTCGTATTCTATTTCGTTTGTATTCAAATTAATCCAATACAAATACGAAGAGTTGTCGTCGGTTACCGAATAACAGCACCAGTTGTCGGCTCCCCATTCAATGTCTTTCACCCGGTGATTCACTTCAATGGTATTTATTACGGAAAAACTTTCCGTATCCATATATGTAACATATCCGTCATGCCCGATTAACGCAAAATGCCCATCCTCCGATAAACGAAAACATGTTGGCGCATCATTGAGCGGCAGTTCGCGGACGATCGCCTTGACGTTTGTATCGAATGTTAACAGGCGGTCAGGCTGATTGGTAGTCAGGTATAAAATGTCCGACTGTTTGTCCATGAAAGCATTTACAACGTTTCCGGGTATATCCATTACATTATCGGGATTAGCGGAAATGCTACGTATCGCTGTTACGGAAATCGAAATCAACGGGTTGTTTTCGTCGTTTGTTTTCAAATAAATGGTGTCTGTATTTTCGCCGTACAAAAGCAGTTCCCGATGGCAGTATATTGTTAAGTTAGCGCCGGATACAGGATGCGTGATACCTTTGGGAGGTGATACGGTGATCCATTCCGGACATCCTTCTATTTCCCATAGTAAAATCCCGCCTTCCCGATTGGAAAACACAAGCGACCGGGCTGTTTGTGCCCAACCGAAATCAATTGTGTTGTAGTAGTCTAACATGTGAAAAGATGAAATACCCAAATCCACCTGTACCGTCACTTCCACTACCGGTCTGTTTTTATCGTTGGTTGCGATAATGATTTTACCGGCAAGATTTTCCGAAAAAGGAAAGCTTTGTTCATTATATGAAATAATAAATTGATTTTGAGTGTTTTGCGCCATGATATTGACGGTGTTTGACATCGGGATCAGCCATTCGGGATATTCTTCAAAATGCCAGATCAGGACACCCTCGCCAATATTTTTGATTGACATTGAGGCAGTAAACCCATTTGTACAGTCAAGTGTAAAAAAGTTTTCCATGTCGGCTTCCGGATTCCCCTCTGAAATATATGCTACCGGAAATGCCAGATTGCCCCTGCCTTCAACCGACAGGGTTAGGTATGAATAATAAATACCCGTACCGGAAAAATCATTGCAAGTATTTGCCTTACAATGCAGTACGGCAGCGTTGCCGGAAAATTGCCCCGATTGCGCAGAAACAGTTAACCATTCAGGCGCATGAGCAATCGTAAAGTTAGCATTTCCGGCGTCCTGTAAATATATAATGTAATCGTCCGCGTCCCAGTTTGGCGAAATGAAAAGCGGTGAAGTATGAGAAGAATCGTCGAAGTTCGGTCCATCTTTCAAAAAATCTTCGTTGCAGGAAATGGCAAGTATGAAAATGATTAAAATGCTGACATATCGTTTGAGACTTTTCATCATGTTTTTTTCGGTTCAATTAAAAATGGAAACGGATAGCAAGCGCATAGTCTAATCGCGTAAGATATTCATAATCACTTCTTCCCAATTCTAATGTCATTGCAATTTCTTCGGTGGAAAAATTCATATTAGTCAGACGCGCAAACAGAACATCAGCTTTTACGCCGATAGACAGCCATGACTGCAAATAATAATCCATGGACAAACCTGCATATGCACCCCACGTGTTACTTTTTACTAAGTGGTTAGGAATCAGATTATTAGGATATTGAAACGCTTGTCGCATTTCATTGCGGTAATGCACATAACCGGCAGAGATCGTTTCTGTAACCTGTAATCGATGTTTGCTGTTCAGCCATTGTCTGAAAAGAACGGATAGACCTGCATAATGAGTGAACAGCTTTTCTTCAAATCCCAGGTTGACAGTCCCCGGATAATTAGCGGGAGGGATATAAAAAGGGGGCGAATATTCATCCGTACTTAACATAATATTTTGTTGCGCAGATGATGTAAACAGCGCGTATTTTACACCCAACCCGATATGATCTGTAAACAGATAATGTACGTCGCCATGCAGGCTCCATCCATGTTTGGGATGTATGAAGTCTTTGGAAAGCTGTTTGGGTATGCCGATAAGCGTCAGGCTGCTTGCATCAATGGTATTAGGCGCCAGTAAATCGGCTTTGCCCGGATAGATGCCTATTAGCCAATGGCGTGCCGGTATGGATGTCCGATGATTGCGATGTATTTCTAAAGATAGAGCGTCGCGGGCATGTTCCAACACCTGATCCTCCTGACCTTTTACGATCTGAAAAGGTAAAGGTAAGAGTAATAACAGGTATAAAAAAAAATTTTTCATTACATCCTTCGCTCCCCGTCATGCGGATACTGAATCAGGTTCAGCATTTATTTGGCATAGCTGATAGCGCGCGTTTCGCGGATGACGGTGATTTTCACCTGTCCCGGATAGGTCATCTCATCCTGAATTTTTTTCGCTATTTCGTTTGACAGGCTTTCCACATCCTTATCGCTTATCTTATCTGCTCCGACGATGACGCGCAACTCGCGTCCGGCCTGTATGGCATAGGTATTGATAACGCCGGGGTAGGACATTGCCAATTCTTCGAGGTCGTTCAGGCGTTTCAGATAGGCTTCGACGATTTCACGCCGCGCGCCCGGACGCGCGCCGGAGATAGCGTCACAAACCTGTACGATGGGCGCAATCCTTGTCTGCATCTCGATCTCATCATGGTGTGCGCCTACGGCATTGCATATTTCGGGTTTCTCCTTGTATTTCTCACAGATCTTCATGCCCAGGATAGCGTGCGGCAATTCCGGTTCGTCGTCCGGCACTTTTCCGATGTCGTGCAACAGACCGGCACGACGTGCATGTTTCGGATTCAGGCCAAGTTCGGACGCCATTGTGGCGCAGAGATTGGCCGTTTCGCGCGCATGTTGAAGGAGGTTCTGACCGTATGATGAGCGGTATTTCATCTTTCCAATCAAACGGATCAGTTCGGGATGAAGCCCGTGAACGCCAAGGTCGATAACCGTCCGTTTGCCTGTTTCAATGATTTCCTCTTCTACCTGTTTCCTGACTTTGCTAACCACCTCTTCGATGCGTGCAGGGTGAATACGGCCGTCCTGTACCAGCTGGTGGAGTGCAAGGCGTGCGATTTCGCGGCGAACGGGGTCGAAGCCTGAGAGGACAATGGCTTCAGGGGTATCATCCACTATAATCTCTATGCCGGTAACACTTTCAAGCGCACGGATATTGCGTCCTTCGCGTCCGATGATACGTCCTTTCATCTCGTCGGATTCAATCGGGAAGACGGTAATCGAATTTTCGATAGCGGTTTCGGTTGCGACGCGCTGGATCGTTTGCACGATCACCTTCTTTGCTTCCTGATTGGCCGTCATCTTGGCTTCTTCCATTATTTCGTTGATGTAAGCCGAAGCATCCGATTTGGCTTCGTCTTTCAACGATTCAACGAGCCTATCTTTGGCTTCTTTGGTTGACAGCCCCGAAATGGCTTCCAGCTGCTCTAATTCGTGTTGATGCAACTTTTCCAGTTCCTGCTGTTTTTTCTCTATTAGCGAAATTTGTGTCGTAAGATTATCTTTTATGGCATCCATTTCAATATTCTTGCGATACAATTCTTCCTGCCGTTGCGTAATTGTCGTCTCCCGTTGTTTCAGTTTGGTTTCGATGGATTGAATTTTTGCACTACGAAAACTCACCTGTTTTTCTAATTCGGCTTTTAGTTGAATAAATTTCTCTTTCACCTCCAGCATTTTGTTTTTCTTTATTACTTCGGATTCTTTTTCAGTCTCCAATAGTATCTTTTCACGTCTGGATTTCAGGAGAATCCCAGTAATGAACCATGTCAGCAATCCGCCTGCAACAAAGGCGATTATGATTGCTATTATATGCGCTACAGTCATCAGTTGTTATATTTTAATAATTATACAATAAAAAAAGCACCGTTCGGAAAGCATGTAAACCTTCCGGATCAGTGCGTGAAAATTCATTTATAAAAGAAACAATTACTGCTCTTTCAGATAGTCTTTCAACTTTTCGTTTAAATGCTGCATTTTCGTAACGAAAGATGCCTTGTCATTGTTACTTTCCAGTCGCAGATGGCTCACTGCTATATCAATGGCAACCATTGTCATGAGGTCTTTATCCGACGAATAATCCGAATCGGAATAGGACTGTTGATACGCAATAAACTTTTGTCGCAACTGCTTGGTTGCTTTCCGAACTAACTCCTCTTCGTTAGCGTTTATCTTGACAGGAAATTTTCTCCCTCTTGGGATCACTTCTAACTGTATATCAAGTATTTCGTCCGGCATAAATCATTCATTTAATAAGGCAATACATAAATCTACTTCTCGCACTAACTTACTGACCCGCTTACGCGCCTGCTGAAAGGCTTCTTTATCGTCGGCCAGCCGGCGGGCAATAAGCAGGTTTGAATAATCGGTTTTTAATGTCGTTATCATGTGTTCTGCCTGTTGTATTTTTACATCCTTTTCTTTCATCAAAGCTTCCAAATCTTCGATACGACGTTTTCTATCATTGCATAACTTCGTCAAATCATGCACACAATCTTCGAATACAACCAACAAATTACTTTCATTTTCCGGCATTTTCAACTAATTTGCGCGCAAAGATAAAAATATTTTTTGTAAAAAAACAACATTTGAGTCATTTTTTATGATTTTTTATCAGAAACTAATGTAAACTGCTCCGGTAAAAGTTCAAAGCCAAGCGGCTGATACCTGATATTACCCCTTAGCCGTCCGATGGCCGTTTGGATGATGTCGGCATGGTCAAAAGCCAGTTCAGGCAATTCTGACAGGGCGAACCACCTGGCATTGACGGCGTCGTCGCCGGCTTTCATCTGACAGTCCGACAGATTGACTAATGCATAATAGGCAACCGTGATCACTCTGCCTCGCGGATCGCGGTCTACGCGCGAAAAAGTGTACAACTGTTCCATATACACATTTTCCAGCCCCGTTTCTTCCTGTAGCTCCCTGCGGGCGCAGGTATCCGCATCTTCATCCATATCGAGGAATCCACCCGGAAGCGCCCATTCCCCCTTAAACGGCTCGTTTCCCCGCTCGATGAGCAATAGTTGAAGTTCGCTGCCCGTATAGCCGAAAATGACGCAGTCGGCCGTCACTGCCGGACGGGGATATTCGTAACAAAATTGATTTTTCGTACCCATATTATGCGTAAATTTTACGCAAAGAAAAGGATTGTTTTTCAAACCGCCAAGCAAAAAGCGTTTCTGTGCCTTTCGGTTTTCTGTTTTGTATACAGTTCCTTCTTTTACAAAAAAGCGATGGCCACCACCGGATGAAACAGAATAGAATGATTTGAAAAATTTTTGGTCGATAAGAAATAAGTTATTATCTTTGCGGCGGTAATAATGCAGATCAAGTTTAAAAAATAAAATCATATAGAAATGAAAAAGGCTGAATGTGACCTTTATCTTGGTTTAAAATCGGTAACCGATGTAGTTGCTTTAAATCCTATTTCACAGCATTTTCCAAATCTTGCATTAGACAACGCCTTTATTTCTGGTCCGGCTTCAGGTTTATATAATTGTTTTTAACCTTTCAGGCAATCTTGAGTATGAATCAAATTCACTTGTTCCTAACGGCGAACAGACTGAGTCGATCAATGTGTCAAACTTTAAGAAAGGCATTTATGCAATCCAGGTCACTGTTGGGAATAAAGTATTCTCGCAAAAAATAAGCATCTAAAATATAATAAATTATGAAAACAAAATATTTCTTCAAACTGATAGTCGGATTTGCTTTGCTGATGTTTTCGTGCAACAATGATGTTATTGATGATCCTGATGATGATACTGAAACCATAAGTCCTGAACCGGAACCTGATCCTGACAAGTATAATTTTACGCAATCGGAACTGGATTTAATAGATTCATTAATTCACCTCATTCCGGTTGAAATAATAGCGGGTTTTGAGGCAAAATACAACGAATGGGAAGAGGCATGGAATCGACCGGAATTTGTCGCTATTAGCGTCCTGTTTGGTTATACACTTTGTGAAGAATATGACAATTTAGTTGATTATTGTAAAAAATTCAGTAAGATTATTTGGCCTTTGGTAATAGATAAATATGTTAATGAGCATAAAGTTCTTTATTTATTGAAGGATGTGATTTATGAAGGTACAGATTTCTTTGAAGAAATCAGTGAAAAATATGGCTGCACTGATAGGAATGAGCAATATATGTTCGCCATTTCAGACGCAATAGCTTTTTGTAAGAACATGCTTGCCACAGAAAAGGATAACCTCATGAATATCATTCGTCTTCTGTAGCCTTTTCTTCATCAAATGTGCTAATTTCCATGTTTTTATGGACAATTTTGGTTTTGTCCTGAAATGTTTCCCTGTTCAGTTCCCGCCAAAGGACGTCTTTTAGTTCAGCAAGACCCCATTGCGCTATTGACGAGATGAAGACATGTGGAATTTTATCGGGGAGATGATATGAAATCGCCTTTTGCAGTTCTTCATCAAGCAAGTCGCTTTTTGTGATGGCCAGAACGCGACTTTTTTCTGCGAGGTCTGGATTATATTTTTCCAGTTCTGCGCTTAGTATATCGTATTCTTTTTGAATGTTTTCCGTATCGGCCGGTATCATAAAAAGGAGCAGGGAGTTGCGTTCGATATGCCGTAAGAAACGCAGTCCCAACCCTTTGCCTTCGCTGGCGCCTTCGATGATCCCCGGTATGTCGGCCATGATAAAGGAATAATCATCGTGATATTTGACCATACCAAGATTGGGTTCAAGCGTTGTAAATGGATAATCGGCAATCCTGGGTTTTGCGGAGGTAATGACGGAGAGGAGCGTCGATTTGCCGGCGTTTGGAAATCCGACAAGACCTACGTCGGCTAACAATTTCAGTTGCAGGATGACTGTTCGCTCTTCGTTTGGTTCGCCGGGTTGTGCATAGCGTGGCGCCTGATTGGTCGAAGTTTTGAAATGTATATTTCCCCACCCGCCTTTGCCGCCTCTCAACAGTCGCACTACCTGTCCGTCTTCGGTGACATCGCAGAGAAATTCGCCGGTATTGGCATCGTAAACAACTGTTCCGCAAGGTGTTTCGATATAACGGTCGATGCCGTCTTTTCCGGTACTGCCCTTATTGCTTCCACCTTCGCCAGGCGTAGCGATGATATGCCGTTCATATTTAAGGTGGAGTAAGGTCCATAAGTTGCGGTTTCCGCGCAGGTATACATGCCCCCCGCGTCCGCCGTCGCCGCCATCGGGGCCGCCTTTCGGGATGTATTTCGCTCTCCGGAAATGGGATGAGCCTTTTCCTCCCTTCCCTGAACAGCAAAAGATTTTTACATAGTCGACAAAATTCGAATCGGACATCTTATTTAGTTACAAATTACGAATTGGGCGTTCTCAGATCGCCCCTGCATCTAAACTCTAATATCTAAACTCTAAACTCTTAGCTCTTCCTGTATGCGATTGAATATTTCTTCTATGCTGCCGACGCCTTTTATTTCGATGCGTTTGCCTTTATTTTGATAATATTCGGCAAGCGGCGCAGTTTGTGAATGATAGACTTGGAGGCGCGATTGGATCGTCTCTTCGTTATCGTCCGAGCGGCCTGAAATCTTACCGCGTTCGAGCAGTCGTTTCATAAGTTCGGCATCATCTACCTGCAGGTCGAGTAACGCTGTTATTTCCATGTCACGTTTTGTCAGCATTTTTTCGAGCGCTTCGGCTTGCGGGATGGTGCGCGGAAAACCGTCAAAGATGACGCCATTTGCTCCCTGAAGAGCGCCCAGTACCTTATCAAGCATATCGCAGATCAGATCGTCGGGCAATAACTGACCTTTTTCGATATAACCTGTGGCGATTTCACCCAGTTCTGTCCCGTTCTTCATCTCCTGACGAAGCACGTCGCCGGTAGAGATATGCGCCAGGTTGTAATTCTTTTTTATCAGATCGCTTTGCGTGCCTTTGCCGGAACCCGGCGCGCCGAAAATAATGATGTTAAGCATAATGATTAATGTGTAATGAATTATTCTATAATTTTATAAATGTTTCGGGTATTACGTCCCAATCCGTTGTAATCAAGTCCAAAACCGACAATGAAGTCATTTTCTATTTCCATACCTGCATAATCCGGCTTGAGGTCGCACCGGAGCGCTTTCGGTTTAAGAAGCATCGTCGCCAATCGCACATCTTTTACGCCGTCATCACGAAGCCGGTTCATTACATATTGCATCGTCAGCCCCGAATCGACGATGTCTTCAAGCAAAATATAGGGACGGTCTTTATTTTTTTTGGGGATAGGAAGCAACTCCTGAACGATACCGGTTGATTTAACGCCATGATAAGAGGAATAGGCGGCGAAAGTCAACTCGCAGGCAGGCGGCAGTTTACTCATCAGCTCCGCTACGAACATATATGCGCCGTTGAGAATACCGATAAAAAGCGGATTGGCGCCGACCATATCGCAGCGTATTTTTTCGGCAACAATAGCGATGGCGTCGACTATTTCGTTTTCCGAAATATACAACTCAAAAGTCTTGTCGTACAGTTTTATTTGTTTTTCTACCATACTTATTTCATTTTCGAGTGACAAAAGTACTGTTTTTCGCCGTAAAAATAAAAAAATCGAGATAAGTTTATTTCACAAAGAGCAAAAAATATTCACCAATCAATTTTTTTTGCTATTTTTGCACAAAAATGTTTAAAAATCCTATTTATGAAACGAAAAGTCCTTTTCTATTTGATTATTGGTTATGTATTATGCCATAACCTGCAGTTGTCGGCGCAGGAAACGTTGCCGAACTATACGCAAGCGCGTAAGTTTGCCGGACAAACGGTTGAAAATCTGTTGTTTTCGCAAACTGTCAACCCGAATTATTTTAATAAAGGCGTCAGGTTTTGGTATGAATACAAGACGACACAGGGCACAAACTGGTATGTTGTAGACCCGGTACAAGGGGAAAAACAGCCCCTGTTTGATCCGGATGAGCTGGCAGCCGAACTCACTGGCATCACAAAAGACCCGTTCGACGCCAAACATTTGACGCTTAGAAATCTGAGACTTGAAGAGGATGACCGTCTTTTTACTTTTTCGGTCACTTCGAGCGCAAAGGATACGTTCCATTTCAAGTACGACTATGTTTCGCACAAATTGGATACCTGTCCGAAAAAAGATCCTGTCCTGCGATGGGGAAACGTATCGCCCGACAAAAAATATGTCGTCTATGCCAAGGACCTGAACCTCTATTATATGAGTTATGACGACTACAAACAGCTGGAGAAAGACCCAAAAGATTCAACAGTAACTGAAATAGCGCTTACAACAGACGGGATCGAAGACTTCGGTTTCGGAATGCCGCGCAACCGGATGAACGCCGATACGCTGCTCGACAACAAACGAAAGCAGGTACAGGGCGTCTGGTCGCCCGAAGGAAAATATTTTGTTGCCTCGCTCACGGATAACCGGCAGGTGAAAGATCTGTGGGTCATCAACTCGATCGCCAACCCGCGTCCTACTTTGGAGACCTATAAATATCAGATGCCCGGCGAATCAGCGGCGCCTGTCACGCACCTTTACCTGTTTGATTTGGAAGCGGCAACCCGCAGGGAGATTGGGACGGATGCATTCAAAGATCAAAATATCAACTTGGGAAGCCGTCCGCGCGATAATGCCCAATCTCCAAATGTATGGATTGGACAAAACAACCGGTTCTACCTCACGCGGGTGAGCCGTGATATGAAGCGGGTGGATATTTGTTCCTATACACTGGGAGATGATTCTATCAAAGCAGTTATTAACGAAAGGCTAAATACATACATAGAAACGCGACCGTTAGCCATGACAGAGAATGGCACAGAGCTAATCCACTGGAGCGAACGCGACGGGTGGGCGCATCTCTACCTGTATGATGCCGACGGAAATCTGAAGAACCGCATAACGAAAGGCTCCTGGCATGTTGACCAGATAAAACATGTGGACAGCAAAAACAGAGTGGTATATTTCGTCGCCAATGGGAAGGAATCAGATGATACAACGCCCTATTACGAACACCTTTACCGTGTAAATTTCGACGGTACCGGCCTTAAACTTCTTACGCCGGGCGACTATTTCCATGCAACGTCCATCGACAGGGAGGGACGGTTCATTATTGATAACTATTCACGTGTAAATACGATTCCGGCTACTGCCCTGTACGATAATACGGGACGTAAACTGCTGGAATTGGAGGAAAGCGACTTCTCGCAGCTGTTACAGGCAGGGTACATGTTTCCCGAACCGTTCACGGTGAAGGCTGCCGACGGTTTCACCGATTTGTATGGCGTTATGTACAAACCTTTCGACTTCGATTCGGCAGGCATCTATCCCGTTATCGACTATGTATATCCCGGCCCTCAAACGGAAGGCGCCAACTACCGCTTTACCACGCCCAGCCCCCGTACCGACCGCCTGGCGCAGGCCGGCTTTGTTGTCATTACGGTGGGACACCGAGGCGGACATCCAAGCCGATCGAAATGGTATCATAATTATGGCTACGGCAACTTGCGCGATTATCCTTTAGCTGACCATAAGGCGGCTATTGAACAGTTATGCCGCCATCACGACTTTTTGGACATCGACCGCGTAGGTATACACGGACATTCAGGCGGCGGATTCATGTCGACAGCAGCGCTGTTTCAACTTCCGGAGTTCTACAAGGTCGCCGTTTCGTGTGCAGGGAACCACGACAACAACATCTACAACCGTTCATGGAGTGAAAAACATCACGGAGTGAAGGAAACGACTACAAAAGACGATGAAACCGTTTTCAACATCAAAGTGCCCTTCAACCAGGAACTGGCAAAAAACATGCGCGGACATTTGCTGCTCATCCATAGCGAGATAGACAATAACGTCCATCCTGCCAACACGATGCGTGTTGTTAATGAATTGATCAAGGCAGGCAAACGCTTTGATATGTTTATCATGCCGACCCAGCGACATGGCTTTGCAAATTATAACGAGTATTTTTACTGGCGTATGGTAGACTTTTTCTCAGTTCATCTGCTTGGCGAGCAGGAGACCGGCGCAGATATTAAGGATATTTACATTGGCCCCTCTGCTGCATCATCGGAAAATATTGATTAATTAGGCATTAGGAATTATGAAACAGATTACTTGCATTTTAATGACACTTGTATTTATGAACATGTCATGCGCGACAAAAACGAACAAAACAGAGACACAGAATCCATCCTGTGAAGTCAGGTTGATAACACTCGATCCCGGACATTTCCATGCGGCCCTGGTTCAAAAAACCACTTATCCGCAAGTCTGTAACGATGTATATGTGTATGCGCCGGCAGGCGACGATCTGCAGGAACATCTGAAGCGTATCGAAGGCTATAATATGCGAAGCGATTCGCCCACCGCGTGGTCGGAAAACGTTTATACAGGCGCTGATTATCTGGAAAAAATGCTACGCGAAAAAAAGGGAAATGTCATGATGACTGCAGGTAACAACGGTAAAAAAACGGCCTATATCAAGGCGACGCTGTCGGCAGGCATGCATGTTTTAGCCGATAAACCGATGGCAATCAATGCAGATGGTTTCAAGATGCTTCAGGAATGTTTTGAAATTGCCCGTCAGAACAATTTGCTGCTTTATGACATTATGACGGAGCGATTTGAGATTACCACCATCCTTCAAAAAGAATTTTCCCTGATTGAAGGCGTATATGGCCGGCAGCAGGCAGGAACGTCGGACGATCCGGGTATCGTGAAGGAAAGCGTACACCATTTTCTGAAAACAGTATCAGGCAATCCGCTGCTACGTCCCGCGTGGTTTTTTGACGTTGAACAGCAGGGCGCCGGCATCGTTGACGTAACGACGCATCTGGTCGATCTTGTGCAGTGGGAATGTTTCCCGGAGCAGATCATTGATTATAAAAAAGAGGTCGAATTAGTAGACGCAAACTGTTGGGATACGCCCATGACGCTGGCCGAATTTTCGAAGGTGACGGGTTACGGGTCTTATCCTGATTTCCTGAAAAAAGATGTGCGCGACGGCGTCCTGCATGTATGTTCAAACGGCGATATCACATACAGGATAAAAAATGTTTGCGCGAAAGTATCGGTGATATGGAACTACACATTTCCGGAAGGCGGCGGCGATACCCACTATTCGATCATGAAAGGCAGCAAGTCGCACCTGATTATCGAACAGGGTAAGGAACAGGGTTATAAGCCTGTATTAACGATAAAAGCGGTGAAAGGAATTGAAATGACTGCGTTTGATAAAGAACTGACTGAAGCGTTGAAAACGATTACAGCAAAATATCCGGGCGTTTCGCTAACCAAACAGACAGAAGGCGTCTGGATTGTTGAAGTACCGGAAAGATACCACAATGGCCATGAGGCGCATTTCGGACAGGTTACTGAAAACTTTTTAAAATATCTTTCAGAAGGCGCTTTGCCCGCATGGGAAGTTCCGAATATGATTACCAAATACCATATCACAACGCACGCATTGGAAATGGCGAAAAAGAAACTGATTTAGTTTTCAGTTTTCAGTTTTCAGTTGGCTGTAAGCTGAAAACGATCATCACTGTACGAACCGGATGCAGACCGGCTGGTCGACAGGTATTGTTTTACCTGAATCTGTAAGCAGACCGGTTTGTTTGTTGATGTTGAAAATTTGGATCACGCCACTGTCTTTGCAGGCGACTAACATCCGGCTACCATCGGGAGTAATGGCGAAATTGCGGGGGTGAGCGCCGGTTGCCTGATATCCGATGCGCTTGACTGTGCCATCCTCATTTACGGAAAAAATGACGATCCCGTCGCCTTTCAGGCGCGTGGAAGTATATAAAAATTTCTCATCAGGTGACAGGTGAATATCTGCGCTTCCGTTTGCCTGAACGGTGTCAGCGAGTATGGATTGCCTCGTTGTCAGGTTGTTATTGGCATCAATGGATAATACGGTGACCATCCCGGACAGTTCGTTAATGAGGTAAGCCAAAGAATGTTTTTGATTAAAAATGAGATGTCGCGGTCCTGAACCGGGTTCCAGTTCAAAAGAAGCTGATTTTGTAAAAATTAAATTCAATTCTTTTGCTTGTCCCTGAGGAGTTGATATATCAATTTTGTGAATTTTATCCGTACCCAAATCGGTAGCAAAAATTGCCTTATTATCAGGCGTTGCTGCTATGCAATGCAGGTGTGGACGCGTCTGGCGTCTTGGATTTATACTTTGTCCTTCGTAGGTAAAGACGGTTTGCAGGTCTGACAGACTACCGTCGTCGGTGATTTGTGTAATCGACACAGAGCCGCCATTATAATTTGCCGTTACAACCGTATGTGTAGGTTCATGATACAGGATGTAACAGGGGTCTGATTCGACTTGTTTGCTGTTCAAAAATCGTAAAGTACCGGCGTTTTTGTTGAAAGCGAAAGCGTTAACAGCCGAACGGCTGCCGGATTCGCTGACCGCATAAACGAAGTTATGGTCGTTTGAAACTGCAAGGTATGACGGATTGCTTACTTCGGCCTGACTGAGCGGTTGGCAAGTAAGGTCTTCCGAATTGAACCGGAAAGTGTAGATGCCAACACTGCTGCCTCCCGTATAGGTGCCTACAAGCATTGTCAAGACAGAGGAGTCCAGGTTATTCGCTAACAGTGAAAATGGGATTAGAATAATTAACAAAAAAAAGAAGAAACGTTTCATATCTTCAGAAAATCTATTGAAGTATAATTTTTTGACTCCAACCGGATGAGCTGTAAACGATCAGCGTACCTTTCGGGAAATGCGATGCATCAATTTTGATGGAATAATCGTTTTTACGAATGATAGCAATCCGTTGTCCGTTCAGGGTAAATAGCTGTATCTGTTCGCTATTTATATGGTTGGCAATTTGAAGCATATTCCCGAATACAGTTACCTTATTATCCAACTCAATGATTTCGTTTGATACCGTAAAGGGTATTACTAATTCTATCAACTTCTCAACATCCTGATACCCTTTAACTTCGGAAAGGATAACTTCCGGTTCATCAGGATTAATAATATAGATATAGGGAAGCGTTTGCGAATTCGTTTCTGCATATGTATTGACATTTATTCCCGATGTATCGGAACTGAACCATAAGATAAAATGTTCGCTGAGCATCGGTTTTAGCGGTTCAGCAGTAAGCTGTTTGATAACTTTTTTACTGTTAGGGGATGTGGCCTTTCCAACCAATTTGAAAATTGGTTTGCCCTGTTGTTTTGCTAATGTAAAAACCTCTTCTTCATCTTCATGCCAGGTTAATTCCTGGCCGGCAAACAGGTCAGGGGGGGTAATTGCAAATAATAATTCTTCGTTTGTCCGATAATCCATTGTACCCCAATATTCAGTAGCGTCTTCATCCGGATTATCGGGATTAATAACACAAAGAATAGGAAAGCCGTGATTATCATTCGGATCATTTCTTATGGCAAGATATCCTGCTATAAACGATTCAAATTCGCTCATTTCCGGATTTTTCAAACTTGTTCCTTCGAGAAAAAGACTTCCAAACCAGGTGACATAATTATCATCAACAATTGTTCTAAGCGGGCCTGACGGATCATTAAATAATCCAAACGCCCATGTACAATACCTACACCTGCCTTCATAATTTCCTGCAAATAAAAGAATAAATCGATCCTGTTCTTTTGCCATGTTGAAGATGGTTTCCCTATCCACCTCATTCCAAACCAAATCATCGGCTAAACAGTAGGAAGAATTTGAAAACAGGGTGAGAAAAAAAAGCGTTATTACTATTAGCGTTTTAATTTTTTTCATAAAGCATAAAATTTTAAATTCAAAAACACCGCAAAGATAATCATTTTTTTTGCAATTTTCCTATTTTACCACGATTTTTTTACTCCAACCGGATGAACTATAAACAACCAGCGCTCCCTTTGGAAAATACGACGCATCAATCTTGATGGCACATTCATTTTTTTGAATATTGGCAATCCGTTGCCCGGTTAAGGTAAATACTTGAATCTGTTCGTATTGTATTTGATTTGATAGATGAAGTACATTTCCCGAAACAGATACATGATTATCGGAAGCTGTAATCCCGTTTGATACCGGAAAAGATTTAAGGATAGCTTCCAATGTCTCAGCATCCTGATATCCCCATATCGCGTCAAGCATGTTATCCGGTTCTTCCTGATAAATAATGGAGATATAAGGCGCTGAAATGGGTTTGTTTTCATCCCCTGTTGAGGTTGCATTGTGCATATCGGGATCAAATTCACTATACCAGAGAATGAAATTGTTATCTAACAGTTTTTTCAGGGGATCTGCATGAAGCAATTTCATTACCTGATGACTGAAATGCGATGTGCCTTTTCCTTCCAGTTTAAAAATATATTTTTTTTGTTCTTTTGCCAGGTTGAAAACAGTTTCTGCATCTTTGTTCCAGTTTAAGTTGCTTCCCGACAATAAATTAATCGTAAGAAATGCTTCTAACTGTTCAACAGTCTGCGCCCCCCAAAATGATTTTACAACTTTGCCCGGGTCGTCCGGATTGATGATGAAAACAAGCGGTAAGGTTTTTGCAACCTTAAGGATTTCCTCTGTATAAACGGAAACTTCCACCTGGTTATCATAATTATCGCGGTAGCTGTACCATGGGCTGTAGTTTTTGTCAACTACCGATTTGAGGGGTCCTGCCATCGTATTGGGCCCTTCCAGTGTATAAAAATAATTCGTGGAGAGCATATCAGACGTTCTCTGGCAGATTGCACAGTTAGGCCTTCCTACAAAAAGCAAAATAAATTTATCCTGCTCCTGCGCTATTCTGAAAGCTTCTGCTTGCTTATGATTCCAAAAAATAACTTGCGAAGAGCAAAAAAAGGAACTTGATAAAAACATGATGGAGAAAATTGTGAATACTTTGAAACTTCTTAAACTTGTCATAGAAAAAAATTTTAATAAAGATGTCGTGACTATTTCAAAAACGCTGCAAAAGTAATTATTTTTTCGCATTTTTATCAAAATGAACCCTATTTTCCCTCTCATTCGTTGAATTGCGAGAAAAAAAATATCTTTGTACCCGTTTTCAGCAGGGTTTCAAAGAAAAGATGATGCAAAAAAAAAATAGAATGGCAGTACCGTATGGAGAGCGTGAAATACTTCTTCACACTTGTTGCGCGCCTTGTTCTTCCGCTATTGTAGAGCGCCTTTTAGCGAATGGCGTACGGCCAGCTTTATTTTTCTATAATCCGAATATATATCCCGAGTACGAATATGAAAAACGCAAAGCGGAATGTATTCGCCATGCACAGTTGCAGGGTCTGCATTTTGTGGATGCTGATTACGAACATACAGCATGGTTGGAGACGGTAAAAGGTCTGGAAAATGAACCCGAACGCGGAGCGCGATGCTTGTTGTGTTTTAAATTGCGGTTAATGGAGGCAGCGCGATATGCTAATGAAAATGGTTTCAAAGTTTTCGCTACCACATTGGCTACTTCCCGATGGAAAGATTTGAGGCAGATTGAAGCAGCCGGCGCATTTGTTTCCGCTCTTTTTCCTAATCTTTTTTTCTGGGCGCAAAACTGGCGGAAAGATGGTCTGATAGAGCGACGTAACGAACTGATAAACAAGTATAATTTCTATAATCAATCTTATTGCGGATGCGAATTTAGCATGAAAAAAATTATGAATTATAATTTATAAAATTTAAAAATTCAAAAAACTGCTGTTATTTGGAATAAAGTCCGTACCTTTGCATGGTTTTTTAAAACTATTTTGGCTTTGGGAACGACGAAAATTTATCGGATAGATTTAAAAAACCTTTCTCCTTCATTGACTTACAAATTCGACTATCTGTTGGATAACGACTTTTTTGAAAGTGTGGACGGGCCTGAAGTAAGAAAGGGAAAAGTGGATGTATCGTTAGTTGTCAAACAGGTTTCGTCGGTATTTGAGATGGATTTTCAGATCAGGGGCGAAATTATGGTTACATGTGATCGCTGTTTGGATGATTTGGAAATATCCATTGAGACAACAAACCGGTTGAACGTTACATTTGGAGAAATGTATGACGAAACAAGCGATGAGCAGATCATCGTTTCAGAAGAACAGGGATTTATTGACATTGCCTGGTATATGTACGAGTTTATTGCATTGGCGATTCCTATGAAGCATGTACATGCATTTGGCGACTGTAACGAATTCATGGCTACGAGGCTGAGGGAGTTTTGCGTTGGTATGCCTGATAAGGATGACGGTAAAGAATACGTAAAAAGTTGTCGGACAGTTGATCCGCGTTGGGACGCCCTTCGACATTTAGTAGAAGATAATTAATTAAAATATAGATCATTATGG
>Ga0082212_10003406_pt1 | contig 22558 bp, 19 predicted proteins | sample TergutNt197P3_FD_71548 | JGI IMG/M metagenome (GOLD analysis project Ga0082212, IMG submission 71548) | Neocapritermes taracua P3 segment gut microbial communities from Petit-Saut dam, French Guiana - Nt197 P3 | ecosystem: Host-associated > Arthropoda: Insects > Digestive system > Gut ...
TACCACCCCGTTGGGGCGGGTATGTTATATGGCGCGGTTGCCACCCCCGACTAAAGTCGGGGGTTATCGAAATGTCGTCCTTTCAGGACGATTTTGCCCTCACATTTCCGCCCCGCTTTTCCCGCCGGCTTCACGGAGGTATGCTAATTTGTCATCGGTTAGGGCGAAGTCAAGCGGCGTATCACCATCGTTATCTCGTGCATTGACATCCGCACCCTGTTTGATCAGAAATTTCAACACATCAAGGTTGGGATTGTCACCAAATGGGTCAAACACAGCACGGTGTAAGGGGGTCCAACCCTCGTTGTTTTTTGCGTTAACATCCGCACCATTTGCAATCAAACATTTCAAAATATCAATAGCACCGGCATCAGGGGTTGCCCCATCGTACAATGGAGTCTGACCGTCATTGTCTTGTGCGTTGACATTTGCTCCATGGGCAATCAAAAACCCTACTTTATCGACGATCGTATTGTCAGTTGCCAAATGTAAAGGAGTCTTACCCCGATCATTTTGTGCGTTGACGTCTGCGCCTTGACCAATCAGATATTCCAGAATATCAACACCAACAGGAAAACTCAGGACTACCGCCTTGTGCAACGGTGTCGAATCAAAATAACCTTTCTCATTGACGTCCACGCCTTGGGCAATCAAGAATTTCAACACCTCGATGTTAGGGTTATATTGAGCTGCATAATGTAGCGGCGTATCGACGTGGTTGTCTTTTGCACTGACATCTGCTCCCTTTTCGACCAAATACTTTAAAATTCCGATATTTTCACTCAAACGTGCCGCTTGATGCAATGGAGTCTGTCCCCAGTTTGCTTTTGCATTCACATTCACCCCTTGTTCAACGAAAAACCGGACATCATCAATCGTCCCTTTTTCTGCGGCTTTGAAGATATTTGTGTACATGGTTTGCTTTTTCATAAGTGCAATAATAGCTGTCACGGCGTGACCTTCTTACAATTCCACCGGCACACTGTATAAATATAGTGTGTCGGGGCATATATCCTGTTCGTGCGGCCATTCCACCGTTCCGAAACCGTCCCGGTCAATACGGGCGCATCGAAAATATCCGATATTCTGCAACTCACGAAACACGCCCTTGTCGAGCAATGGTTTCATGTCATAGACCTTGACTTCGCCGTTGGTAAACGTCAGCGTCAGTGTGTAGTCGTCGTTCGGCACAACGGCGGCAACCCGGGGATTCAGCGGTTTGCCATAAATAATTTCATCGTCCATTTTGTCGTCCAATGTCACTTCAACGGGTCGATTCGGAATAGTTGTTGGTTATTCATCGCCAGTTCCCAGTTGGCCAGAAGCTCATCTTCGTGTAACGCAATCCAACCTTCGACAAACTTGGTTTGTCTGCATGGCAGTGATCCGGCCAACAATTTGCCATCCGGAATGGAGAACACCGCATCGTGATCCTGATACTTTGCATGAATATGCGGAAGATGGTGCGGTTCGTCTTTCTCCCAGTGCATGGTTATAATCACTCCGTAAAACATCGAAATCGTCGGTGACATGGTTGTCCTCTTTACAAAATCTCACGTAAATCGAATATCCGGGGATTGCGCTGCGCTTTATCCCCGGCTCTTTATTCGAAACTGCTCCCTGCCCTCTACTTCCCTCCAAACCGCAACTCATACATCACCTCGCCGATGCGTCGCACGGCGGCGATCGTTTCCGGGTAAGGGGAGTCGCAGGCGGTCAGCAGGCCGATTTGGTAGTTCTCGCCGTCGCCGCGACCGGTGGTCGCCTGATCCATGTATTGGAACCAGTGCGTGCCGACAAGATACGGGTTGTTGAGTGCCGATGTCACGTAGCGTTCGTAAGCGGCCGCACGGGCATCCTGCGAATCGGTCGGGCATAGCCCCGTGTGAAACATTCCGCGATCCAATGCCCCGAAATGAAATTCGCCGATAACACACGGCTTGTCGATGCCTTCCGGCAACGCGAAATCACCGAGATCGTACTTGTATTCGTTGAAGCTGATGACGTCGCAGTATTTCGCCGCCTCGGTCGTTGCGACTTTGTTGCCCCAGGCGAAGCGACAACCCAGGTACAGCTTGTTCGGGCAAGCCGTCTGCAATTCCTCTTTAATCGTGCGGAAATAGCACTCGGCAATCAAGCGATAACCTTCGATCAGGTCGTCACGGGCTCGTCGCTCGTCCGGCTTGGCGTTCGATTGCAACAGGGCGTCCCAGTTGTCATATTGACTACGCCACGCGGCGTTCAGCTTGTCGATGGTTTCGTATTTTTGCTTGAGAGCATCAACAAACGCGATTTTCGCCGGCTGATCGGCGGGCGACATGAGTGCCGCCGTTGCCAGCGAGGTTTCGTTACCCCAACTGATTTCGTTCTGCACGAAATAGCCGATGCACCAGGGATCGCTGCCCGAGGTTCGAGCCGCTTGAGCGGCTGAACGCCTGATCGTCTGGCGGAATTGCGGGTCGAAGGGGTCGATGAATTGTCCCCAATAGCCTTCGCTGCCGCGTATCGATTGAGCGTTGATGTTCAGCGTTTCCGTGTAGGGCGTGCGTTGCATCCGATAAAATTGCGCCGCCGACCAGTTGGCAATCGTGTTCATGCCCCAACTGCGCAGCCGCTGATGCACGAGATCGTTGTAGGTTTCGGCCCAGTTTTCGCCGTATTTGCGGATGATGTTCGCCTTGGAAATGTCGAAGGTCTGGTAAACGCCGCGTCCTTCATAGTAATTGTGCGGTGCCCAATTGCCGGTTCCGTAACACGAGGCGAACAACCCTTCGCGCGGCGGCAGTTCGGCGAAATAAAACTCGCGGTCGGTAATTGGCGTGACCGCATTGCCGGTGATGACGCAATCGGTTCCGTGCGACCAGAACAAACAGCCTTCGGGATCGACCAGCCACCACTTGCCGTCCACTTTTTCCGCACGGAAATGACCGGTGGCGTCGAGTTTCGGCCCCGCCGTCCAGCCGCCGTACTTGTTGCGATCTTTCGGTGACGGATTGGCTGCGAGGTCGGCTTTTTCCGCATCAAAAGCTTTTTGTAGATCGCTGTCGTCGTGTATTTTACCCGGCCATTCGCGGTGTATGAACTGGCCGTATTTGTCGATCATCGGGAAAAATTTGTCCGGCGAAATATTCGACAGGTTAGAGCCTTTCGGATCGAACGAGCTAAACGGATATGCGACAATCCATTGGACGCTCCAATGGCGCTCTACGCCCGATTGGTTCATAAACAGGATGATCTGCGAAATTTCCTGCGGGTCAAAGGTGCTGTCCGAGTTACCTTGCATGGCGAAAGGGTTGCCGCGCATGGCGAAAAATTTGTCTTTCAATGCGTCCGGTACTTTTACTGGCGGTTGGAAAACCCACTTTTTTGACTCACCCGGTGCGAGCGTCACATTGGCGGTATAAGTGTTACGCATGTTGTCCGACGGTCGCGGCGAATCCATCCGGCAATTCAGCGTCAACGGACGGTCGTCATGGTTGACCAGTTCCAGTGTCATTTTATAGCTACCTGGGAGCTGCCAATTACCCTTCAACACTACCCCCGGCCATTGATTTGTCAAACCGGTTGTGACTAAGAGTGTTTTGTCTTTGACTTCCGTTGTAACGCCTTGCGGAATGATTGCTTCCACTCCTGCTGGTCCCTCCACATTCGCACAGAAGAACATTGTGGAACCGGGAAATTCCTGAATAGTTTCCGCAAACAACGACGCACAAAACATTTGCGTCATCAATAACACAGCGAACACGGTTTTTTTCGTCATGGCATTTCTCCTTTTCAATCATTCGTCGATCGGTACCTCAAGACTGGAATGGCATTACACAATATTATATACTATATGCCACAAATGCCAAGATAACGCCTAACCGTTTGAAAATCAAGCGGTGTGATGAGATAGTCGCGATTAACCCTATTTTTCGACAAAGGAGCACCTTATGGACCTTCTTCTCGGTATTGATCTCGGTTCGACCTCGATCAAAACAATTTTGTACGATCTAAACGGTCGAGTGGCCGCACGGGCTTCCCAACCGATGCAACGGTTTCATCCGAACCCGGAGCACCCCGAATGGACGGTGTGGGATTCCGACGAGCTTTGGAATCAAACCGCCGCCGCCTGTCGGGACGTTGTTTCGCAAATCGCCGATCCCGCCGCGATCAAAGGTATCGCCACCACCGGCATGGGGATGGACGGGTTACCGATGGGTGAACACGGCGAACGGCTGTACCCGTTGATTTCGTGGCACGACCCGCGAACAAGCCCGCAGTTCGACTGGTGGATCGAAAATATCACGGCGGCGAAAACGTTTTCCATCGGCGGCAATCCCGTTTGGGCGATCAACTCGGCCTTGCGAATGCTTTGGATGAAGGAAAACGAGCCGGAAATTTTCAACAAGGCGTACAAATGGCTCCTCATTGAGGATTACATTAACTATTGTCTCAGCGGCGTGTTCGCAACCGATGAAAGCATGGCGTCTTGCACGATGCTTTTCGGCCAGAAAGAGCGGAACTGGTCGGAGGAAATGTGTCGGCTTTCCGGTATTCCCGTGTCGATTTTGCCGAAGGTCATGCCGAGTGCGTCGCGTATGGGCGAAGTGACCGAAATGGCGGCGGCACAAACAGGGCTGTGTGTCGGTACGCCGATTTTTCTGGGCGGCCACGACCATATATGCAGTTCGCTTCCGGTCGGGGCTTTTCGACCGGGCTCGGTTTTATGCATTACCGGAACGTGGGAAATGATCGACATGGTCGCGTCAACACCGCCGCTCGATCCGTCGCTCGGGGCATCGGGTTTGACCACTCAGGCGCATGTCATTCCCGATTGCTACATGCTGTGGGGCGGCAATCCGGCAGGCGAGATGCTCGAATGGTATCGTCGCGAAATGATGATTCCCGTGGGGGCATCGGACGAACCTGTTCTCGTTGAATGGGACGACTTCATCCGCGAGGCCGCATCTGCCAAACCGGGTTGCGGCGGCGTGATGTTCCTGCCGCATTTGGGCGGGAGTTCATGCCCTCAGGTTGACCCGCGTTCGCTCGGAACCTGGGTCGGATTGAGCAGCCGAACAACTCGTGCCGATGCGATTCGCAGTCTTTTTGAGGGTCTCGGCTATCAATTGCTCGACGTGATTGCCACAATGGAAGAGGGAAGCGGTCGGAAAACCTCGGAAGTGATCGCCGTCGGTGGTGCCATCCGCAACACATTCTGGATGCAAAACAAGGCGGACATGCTCGGCGTGCGTGTGCGTGTACCGGAGGTCGAAGAGGCGACGGTGTTGGGCGCGGCCATTCTCGCCGGAATCGGATCAGGCTTGTTCGCCAATGCCGAAGACGCATTTCAACGCATTCATCCCGAAAGTGTTTACTACGACCCGGACGAAAATTTAACGCGTTTTTATCAAGAGATGTTTCCGACATACCATGAGTTATACACGTCAGTGCGTTCGGTCAATCACCGTTTGTTTGACAAGTTTTTGTCGTAAAAAGGTAGGGCGGTCACACCGTGACCGCAGAAACCATCACTCAAACCCGAATGGACTATCGTCGAAATCAAAATCGTCCTCCCTTCCGAAATCGAACGGGGAATCTTCCGGTTCCTCTGGTGTCGGCTCAGGACCGCCGGGAGTGTCAGGTACAGCGTCAGGCGTCACCGACGGCAGTTCCTGTTGCGTTGGCGGTTCGGCAGTGGCATTTTGCGTAGCTGACATAAGCTTTGAGGGCGGTGTGACCGTCGGCTGGTTTGCAACGGAGACCAGAACCAGCTTGCCCCAAAGGTTGGCGATGTCCGGTTTTTGCGATGCCTCCGCTGCCTGCACACCGTCGGGGCCGATTTGGCGAAGTGTGCCGCCGTTGTTGGTGGCTTTTGTCCATTGGGCGGTCTGGGGCGATTTTTGCGTATTTGTCGGTTCTTCCTCACCTTTCAACTCGCACAGGAACAGCAACACTTCGCTTCGATTGGCCATTTCAACTTGTGCAGCGGCGTTGTCCCCGAACATCGAGTAGCCGACGGAAACCGTCGAAGATGCCCCGACGGTCAGGCCGTTGCGACCGTTGCCGCGAACGATAACATTATCGAAAATGACGTTTTTCGTATTGTTGACAACAGAGATACCATCGATTTGATACCCTTGCACAATCAGGTCATTGATGCGGACATCATTCGTCTGCATGATCGTGATGCCGGTCATTTTGTCCGAATAGCTAAAGCGATAATCCTGCGGACGCTTGAAGTTTTCGAGGCAGAGATAGACAAATCCGTTGCAGATGCACCATTCCATCTCGCTTAATTGCGGCGGTGTTTTGGCTTCCGGTTCGACGGCAACGCGTTTGAGCGGTCGGTTGTCGCCTTCGGATATTTCCAAATAAAGCTGAAAGTGCGTAAACCTTGTCGGTCGAAAACGAAAGGTATTGCCAAAAGCGTGACTCCAAGCCTCAAGGGGAAGCCGCTCGCGACCGTCAAGGATTGCACCGTTTCCCTCAATGGTAAATGCATTAAAGTCGTCACCGCTTTGCCTGGCACCAAAAAGACAGATTGTTTCCCGGTATGGCGAATCGGTGGGTACCAAAATGATACGGTCACCTTGTCCCGAAAGCTCAATCGCCCGATTGATCGTCCGCACCGGACCGGCAAGGCCGTCAGCCGTTTCTCCCGACTGTCCCAAATTGCGATCATGCCCAATGGCGTTATTGACGTAAATGTCTTTCGCAAAAAGAGAGGTACTATTTATTAAAACAAACGCCAATGCAAGAAAAGTCAAACAGATAGAACGTAACATGAGATAAGCCCTTACTGAAAATTGATCGATGTGCTGTTGCCGACAAGCCCTCCGGGGCAACGAATATTATTTGCCTGATATGAAAATACATACAAATGATTTTCGTCAATGTAGCAACGCCTTATTGATTGTTTTCTGTCACAAAACATTATATTTTATCCAATCCATTGAGGAAATGCAAACGGGGTTGCCATGCCAGAGACTTTGTTTCATGTTGTGCTTTATCAGCCGGAAATTCCTGACAATACCGGCGCAGTTGGTCGTACATGCGTTGCAATCGGCGCAAAACTTTGGCTTGTAAGACCTTTGGGATTTCAAATCGATCACCGCCGCATCAAACGTGCCGGAATGGATTACTGGCAACACCTCGATCTGGAAGTGGTCGATGATTGGGATGCTTTGACAAAAAGTCTTACAGGGAAAAGGTTTTGGTTTCTTTCCAAAAAGGCGGAAAAACCTTACACAACTCAGATTTTTGAAAAAAGTGACGTATTTGTATTCGGTTGCGAGTCTTTGGGGTTGCCACGTACTCTTGTGGAAGATAATTGTACGAAACTTTTAAAAATTCCCATGCGTGAAGAGGCCAGAAGTCTCAATCTCTCCGTGTCGGTCGCAATTACGCTTTACGAGGCCAATCGTCAGATTTTATCCAACTTTGGTTGAAATATTTCTGATGAAATCACCCTGTTTGTCTATCAATAAAACTTATAGAAAATCATCATAAGTGCCATTTTGTAAACTAAAATGAATAAGAGAGAGAATGGTTTTTCGGTCTTGTTGGAGGAGACAACGAAAGAGTTGGTTTGTCGGAAGGGGGAACCATAATGAAGAAAACAGTCCTTGTCATTGACCCGGATCGTACCCGCCTGTCGGAAATCATGTCATGTTGGCACGATCATCCCTGGTGGACGATCACAGCGACCACTCTGGAAGAGGCCATCGATATTTTGGATGACACGGCCATCGACATGATTATCGCTGTCGAAGACCTCGGATGGTTGAGCGGTCATGAATTTTTGCGATTGACGCACCATCGCTACCCACGAATGATTCGCATTTTGATTGCAAGTGAATCATCAATGACAAACCAAAAACCATTCTCGCCGTACTTTCATGCGGAAGACCATTTTCACGTGGTTACATCGCAACACTGTGACAGTGATGATACAACCAAAATCGTTCACGAAATACTCGCTCTGGAAGAGCGGATACTTCACCAGACAACCGGCAACCTGCGAAGTGATTTTAGATTTTAGAGTGAGGAACAAATGTCGAACGCCACCGTTATCGCCGATGAAATGACATTGCAAGCAAAAGAGGAGTTGCAGGCGACTTTCCGAGTCGAACAATTGCCGGCCATGCCTCACAGCGCGTTGAACGTGCTTCAATTGGACAACGATCTCTCGAAGGTCAATATCAATGACCTGGTTCGTCCCATTGAAGCCGACCCGGGCTTGACGACGCAAGTTTTGAAATTTCTCAATTCCGCGTTTTTCGGATTCCAACACCCGGTTTCGAGCGTCAAACAGGGCATCGCGTTGGTTGGTATCCGCACGGTGAAGAACTTTGTGCTGTGGAAGGCCGTATTCAGTCTGATCCCCAAAACAGGCGATTCGGCCTTTGATGTCAAACTGCTCTGGCAGGACTCGCTCCGCAGGGCATTGTTTGCACGCATGCTTGTCACCCAGTTCGGATGCTCCGAACAGGATTTGGCCTTCGCGGGGGGGTTGTTGCAAGACATGGCTATTCCCTTGCTGCTCAAAAAAAAGCCGCAACAAACGAGTATGTTGCTCCAGGAAATAAAAAAGCACCCGGAAAAAAGACTTTCCGAACTGGAATTGGAAAATCACGGGTGGACACACGCCGACGCGGCGGAAATGATGTGTAAAAGCTGGAAAATTCCGGAAGACTTGCGAACATTGATGGCCAACCACACCAAAATCGACCCTTATGTCGAGTGTCCCGCCGACAATCCGGAACAACTCGCCGTGTCTCTCTCGGCCTTGCTCCCGACCGTTGCGTTGAACCGTTGGCACGAGGAAGCCAAATTGCGGCATTATATGAATCTGGTTTTTCCAACACAGCCGACATTACTGGAAAACCTTTTTGCCCAAGTTGACCAGGAATTCGACTACTTTGCGACGATTCTACAGATTTCAAAACCCAAAACGACGTTGATGTCCGCGTTGTCGTAAAAAATGCAGAGCACAGAGCAATCTCTGCACATTCGTTTTATCTGAGATATTTTGCCTGATCGCGCAGCTTTTTCCAAGAGTTGCCGCTCACACAGTATGGTAAGAGAAACGGCATTTTGATGCACAATTTTCTTGACCGGCGGCGATTGTCGTGTATTTTCTTATGTTGAGAATTAGAATCTCTCCGCGAAAGCGTGGCTTGCACCCTGTCGGTCTCTTGACCGGCAGTATCACCATTTGCGGATGTCATTTTTTGTATCATGTTTCGGTATTGATGCGACTTATGACGGCCTGACGCTTTGCACCTTTGCGTCGGTTTTGTGTCATCATGTCGCTGTGTTTTTCGGAACGCCATATCGAAACACGCCCCGAAGGTTCCCCCCATGCCTCGCTATTCTTATGTCGTCATGTTTCCTGTATTGATCGCCATCTGTATCGGGGTCAATATCCAACGTTACCCCGCCGTTTCTGCCATGTTGCAGGGCGAATCGGTCGAAGCCCGATGGTTGGGGCGTTCCGAGGTTTTCGACTTTAAGGAAAAACAACCTGCCGAACCGACATCCTACCAGGGTTATCGTTCGGATGCAGGTGATGCAACGGATTCAAATGCCTCACGTGAACCGATCCCCCTGTCCGGCACAAGCGCAAATTCGTCCGACCGCTACGGCAACTCGTACGGCAGTTCATACAGCAATTCCACCAACGGGGATTCTTACGGCAGCAGTCGCTCCTACGGCAACGGAAACACGGACACATCGGGCACAAACGGCACATCGGGCACAAGCGCAAATTCGTCCGAACGCTACGGCAACTCGTACGGCAGTTCATACAGCAATTCCACCAACGGGGATTCTTACGGCAGCAGTCGCTCCTACGGCGGCGGAAGCACGGATACATCGGGCACATCGGGCACAAACGGCACATCGGGCACAAGTGCAAATTCGTCCGACCGCTACGGCAACTCATACAGCAATTCCACCAACGGGGATTCTTACGGCAGCAGTCGCTCTTACGGCGGCGGAAGCACGGATACATCGGGCACAAACGCAAATTCGTCCGAACGCTACGGCAACTCGTATAACAGTGACCCATACAGTGCAAACTCAACTTCGCAATGGGACAACGGTTACAGTCACCCTGGAACGGATAATCAAAACAATAACGATACAGGTCGTTCGGAAAGCAGCACGACAAACGATGATCGCACTTCCTGGCCGGAATACCCGAATTTTTATGAGAGAGAAAGTGGAAGTGCCAATGGCAGTACCTTCCGCGTGGATACACCGGCACCAGGCTACTCAAGCCGCTATCCCACCGATGAAACGGTTTCGACGACTGCCGCTTTGCCGGAAACCGACTCGGAAGAACAACCGATAGCCCCGCAAACGCGCAAACCGCTTTCACTTCAGGAAAAACTCGAACTGCGTCTGGCAACGCCGTTTTCGTTGACGCCAACCAGTTCACAGGAAGGTTCAGACCAATATATTCCGCCGGACTTCCTTCCGCCCCACGAAAACGGAATTGTAGGAAAACTATTCAATCCCTCAAACGAACCGGCAGTGGTGTTGTCACCAGTGACTTTAGATTCTGTCACTCCGACGAGTAATTTGCCGGAGGAAGAGGGGACTACGGATACGGATTCTTCTGAAACGGAAACCACAATATGAAAAAGTCACCGGTGAAAAGAAGTTCGATACCGTCATTGCTTATACCGAAGCCGTTTTATAATTCCGTTCAGTTTGTTTGATACTGGTGGAGGTTTTCGGCGAGGAGCGATCGCAGTTCATCACGGTACTTCGTTCGGCATCGGATGTTTTCAAACAGCTTGGGGATAACACGAAGGGTTCAAGGTAGGACGGCCAAGCCCTGGCCGCCGTTGGAACTGCCAATGACCTTCCGACCAATACCAAAGGACAACCCAACGCCACATCGCGACGGTCACGGCGTGACCGCCCTACCTTATCCCTGGCCCCTACTCCAGCATCGGCGCGAGGTAGGCGACGGTGTTGGCCATGGTGTCGAGTTTTCCGTAGTCCTCTTCGGGGATGTTGATGCGATACCGCTTGCGCAGTTCGAGGATGATGTCCATCACGTCCATGCTGTCGAGGCTCAACTGGTCGCGAAACGGCGCGTTGTCATCAAGGAGGTCAAGGTCTTCATCCGGCGAAATGTCCGAAAGAATGTCAATCACGGCCCGGCGAATTTCTTCGTTTGTCATAATGGTAATAATGTAAATGAGTTTGGGGTTGAATGTTAGCGTGGGGAGTTGCCCCCGGTTTGGAGTTGGAAGTGTGGGAGATGATTTCGGTCACACATGATGATTGGTGACGGTTACTGTTGATTCGTTTTGTTTTTCAAGTGTTTTTCCAACACGCGATTGACATAATCCGGTAATGGAGTTTTTGTTTGTTCGGCCATCAATATTTCGTAAGAGTCAACTTCTTTATCTTTCCAAGTCAAGCTCAACTGTCGAAACTCTTGCGTTGCAATGTGTGAATAGTCAATGGGATTTGCCCAGGAAACAGTATCAAAATCATTACGACAAATTGACAGACGGAATTTCCGGTAGTCACGGTTTTTTTGTCCCGTTAGGAACTTGATGTTGGTAGAAAATATGGTGTTGTTCAACCAAACATTTTGCCCCTACGGGACGAGGTGACTCAATCAACTGCGTCATGCGACGTTCAATGCTTGCGCACAATCGCTCATACTTCGTGTTTTCCAGCGTCGAATGCCTCTGCTGAAGGCTCAAATCACGCAAAATCCGCTTGAGTCTTTTCGCAAACACCGGCCAATCGCCGCTTTTGTCCTTGTACTTCGCAACTTTTTTCATGTCGCCGAGCATAAGCACCAAACATTTCTGTTTGCCGGCGCAGACAATCGTGTTGTACGCACCCCAAAAGTCCGTGACCAAAATTCCCGCGAAGGCCTTCTTGAAAAATCGCAACACGACTCCGCCTTCCGTCAGCTTGAAAAAAACTGCCCCTAAGGTTTTCACCAAAAAATCATCGGACAGGATTTACGAGTTCATTTTTTCGACAGGATTAACAAGATTCTCAGGATGAAGGGATATTTCTTAGTGACCTCTATCCTAAGGAACTGCGAAGGAATAACTTGTTCACAATATTTTTTTAACGCAGAACTCGCGGAAATGCGGAATACGCAGAATTCCGTTGTTTCTGTCTTTCTGTGTGTTCCGCGTTAAAAAACAACGGCTCATGTTATTTTTTCGCGAGTCCTAAGAAGCATCGACAGGTACTTGATCTACTATATTTTGATCCACTTTTCCACTCCCATGACAATAGGCGCAAGGACCCGGCTCCCAGTCAGATTCCCGTTTCAACCTTTTTATATCATCCCAGTCAACATTCCCCTTGCCCAGGCACCTTGGGCATTCCTTGAATAAACCGGTTGTTTCTGAATCTGATTGGCTCATATCATCACTCTCGAATATATTTTCTTGAAAAAAGCGGCGGTCACGGTGTGACCGCCCTGCCAACCGCACCTCAGGGCGACGCGGATAACTCCACCTCTCACCCGGCGTTCAAGACGCCGGGCTAAACTCTAACTTCTTATTTGCTCATACAACTCCCTGACCCGGCGTTCGACGTATGTATTTAGCTCTTCGTCTGTCATGGCGGCGGCGGTTTCGTGGGGGATCGGTTCACCGAAGATGACGCGGATGATGTTTTTGCTGTCGGGAAACAAGTTCGGCAGTTTTTGGTTGCGCGGCCAGGCGTCAAACGCTCCGGCAATGGCGGCGGGGATGATCGGTACCTTCGACTTCATCGCCAGCATCACGACCGCCTTGTGAAACGGCATCATGTCGCCGTCCGGATCGCGTGTGCGTTCCCCTTCAGGGAAAATGAGAACGCGTTCGCCGTTTTTGAGTCGTTTGAGCGTTTCCTTAATGCCCTCGAAGCCGATGCCGTTCTTTTCCAGCGGGATGGCGTCAAGCGACGCAATCAGCTTACCAAACGGCTTGAACTTGAACAGCCCTTTTTGTGCGAGGTAATTGGTTTTTCCCTTGATGCGGCAGCCGATAGCCGGCGGGTCGAGGTAACTTTGGTGATTACTGACGATCAACGCCCCGCCTTTGACGTTCGTATATTCGATGTTGAATGTGCGGAGCCGGAAAAACATGATCATCACAATCTGCACCATAAACTGGCAAAAAGCGTACCACCGGCGCATCTGCCAAGTGACGACACGCCCCCCTTTTGACGGTTTGTCTTTGTCCATTGTGGTGTCCTGTTGTATGTTATATCTCTTTGTATGTTATATCTCTGATTCAACAATTCACATTGTACAAACTGCGAAAAAATATTACAATGCCGTCGTTTATGAATAGTCCCAGAGTGGCGTAGTTATGAAAAAACAGGAGGTTTATCGTGAAAAAATCTAACAAATATTCGTTTTTTGATTCGATTTTCTTACTATTTCGCCGATTGCTGGTCGTTGCGATTGTTGTTGCCGTTGCGACTCTCGCTTTTTTTGGGGAATCACTGTCCGATTACGTTAAAAAGAACGTAAATCTTTCTGCCAATTCCCCTGACAAAGTTGAAGACGGCATCATTCCGCCAAAGTTTCGTATTGACAACCAAATTGAAAATCAAGGCAATCAACCCGAAATCGGTGAAACAGCGATCAGATCGCTAGAATCGACAGAATACCGTAACACGCAAAGAATTGCTGACGTTTTTGATGAGGACACACTCAATCAATTGTATGACGAACTGAAGCAATTGGGCGCAAGTTCATGTCGCTTAACCTATTGGGGCGACAGTGGAAATATGTTTCGGTTTTCTTGCCAAGTTCCGATTTCAGAACATCGTTTGAACGCGACACGAACGTTTCAATCGATTTCCGCAGACGCGGCTCAATCCATGCAGGAAGTCATTGAGCAAATACGTCAATGGCGTTCAGGCAGATAAAACGCAACAAAAAACCGTGCTCAAAAAATGAACACGGCTCGATGGGGTTGCGGGGAAAGCTGTTCCACGAAATCCGTTTAATATTATGGAGTTACAGCACGCACTGCGTTTTTGAAGTATTGGCCGGGAATGTAGTGCTTGATGCTGACTTTCGACCCGTCCGGCATGATCATTTTGATTGGAATCGGTTGTTGCGGCGGAGCTTGCGACTGCATCATCGGCATGACTGGGGACATGGGGACCATCATTTGCTGCGGTGCCATCTGCTGGGGCATCATTTGCATGGCCATCGGGTTATACATCGGTTGCATCATGGGTGCCGGATATTGTGGAATGACCAGTTGTGCCGGTTGATTGACCATCATCGTGACCGGCGGCGGGGTGTAGGTCAAATATTGCGGCACGACCACCGGAATGATAATCGCACCGTTTGGCATTCCTATCCCCGGCATCATTCCCGACTGTGGCATCAGTTGCGGTACAGACTGTGGCACTGCAAACTGCATCTGCGGCTGAACCTGCTGGGAGACTTGCTGCGGCGTAACATGTTGAGGAGGAAGCGTTTGCGGCTGTTCTTGCGCAGGCATGGCATACTGGATTGGCGTGACTTGCGAGGTAACCGGTGCCGACCACGTGACCGTCTCCGTTTCCTGGACGGACACATTTTCGTCCGGTTGCGAAGCCAATGCCGCAACGTTTGGCGTTGGCACCCGTACCTGAGCATGAGCAGACTCACCGCAGGCTACACCGACAATCAATACCGTACATATAGCGATCAAAATATTTTTCATTGCTTCCGTCCTTTGTTAAGAGGTCATCTTTCTCAACGTTCATATCGATGATGAATCGTCACTATGACCATCAATCAAGAGACAATAGCATATATATCGGTACACTATAAAAATTTTTCTGCTGCTCAACGAAAAAATTACGGTCAATACATTTGCGCAGCATCATCCGATTGTATTGATCACGCAACTTGGCGTTACAGTTCCTTACTCGTTTTGGGACGATTTTTTGGGCACCTTTTTCTTGACCACTTTTTTAACCGTTTTGGTTGCGCTCTTTTTTGTGGACTTCTTGGCGGCTTTTTTCACTGCTTTTTTGGCTGTTTTCTTGGGAGTGGCCTTCTTTGTTGACGCTTTTGCCGTCGCCTTCTTGTGGGTTGCCCGTTTTTTCGACGGCCCCTTTGCGGCGCGGTCGGCCAGCAGTTCCAAGGCACGCTCAAACGTCAATTCTTCATGCGACTCATCTTTCGGCACGGTCGCGTTGGTCTCACCGTCGGTGATGTAATTGCCGTACCTGCCGCTCAAAACTTTGACCTGCTTGCCTGTGACGGGCGATTCCTCAAACTCGCGCAACGGTGCCGCCAATGCCCGATTTCCGCGTTGAAATTTCGGCTTGGCCAGCAACTCGCGTGCCTGTTCTTCCGTCACGTCGAGCGGCGATACGTCTTTCGGCAACGACCGTGTTTCGCTTCCGCACTTAATGTAAGGGCCGAAACGTCCGTTCGATGCAATAATCTCATCGCCTGCCTCGCTCGTGCCGACAACACGCGGCAAACTCAACAGCTTGATCGCTATTTCGAGGTCAATTTCTTCAATCGCCATACCGGGTAACAGCGAAGCATTTTGCGGTTTTTCCTCGTCATCGGTTGTGCCCCGCTGCACGTAGGGGCCAAATCGCCCGACCTTGACGAAAACTGGCTTGCCGGAGTCGGGACACATTCCCAGCGGCGTGTCGCCCTGTTCCGCTTTTTCCAGCAGTTCCAGCGCAATGGCAACGGTCAGTTCGTCCGGTGGAAGCGTGTCGGAAACGCTTGCTTTACGATCACCGTGTTGCAAAAACGGACCAAATCGCCCGACCCGCAAATACACCGCCTCGGCACTGCCTTCAGGCATCCCGATTTCAATCTGGCTGATGTCACGGGCATCAATTTCACCAATCTTGTTTTCGAGCGTCTTTTTCAAACCGGCATTTTTTGCTTCCGACTTGCCTTTTGCCGTTTCCTCATCGCCGAAATAAAAGTTTTTCAGGTAATTGACATGCCCCATTTCGCCGCGACTGATGGCATCAAGCTGGTCCTCCAACTGCGCCGTAAACGCATAATCAACCAGCCCCGGCAAGTGCGTTTCCAAAAGTTGACAAACCGCAAACGCCGTCCAAGTCGGCACTAAGGCGTTGCCTTTTTTGAAAACATAATTGCGGTTCAAAATCGTTTCGATAATCGACGCATACGTGCTGGGGCGACCGATACCCTTTTCTTCGAGCGTTCGGGTCAGTGATGCTTCCGAATAGCGGTTCGGCGGCATGGTCGTGTGCGATTTCGCCTCAAGGTGCAGGCAGTTAATGACTTCGCCCTCTTTGACTTGCGGCAAAATCACTTCGCGGTCGGCCAGTTCGGCATCGGGATCGTCCGAACCTTCGACATAAGCCCGCAAAAAGCCGGGAAATTCGATAGTCTTCCCGGAAACTTCAAACTGCGCATCGTCAATTTGAATGGTGATCGTTAATCGTCTGCCGCGAGCATCGGCCATTTGGCTGGCAACGGTTCGTTTCCAAATCAGGTCATACAGCCGAAATTCATCGTACTTGAGGCTACTCTGCAACGAACTTGGCAAATCGAAATGACTCCCCGCCGGTCGAATGGCTTCGTGAGCTTCCTGGGCATTTTTGACTTTCGTTTGATAAACCCGTGGTGCATCGGGAAGATATTCGTCCCCATATTGCGTTTTCACCAAATCGCGGGCGGCTTTGATCGCTTCGGTCGAAAGCGTTGTCGAGTCGGTACGCATGTAGGTGATATGTCCGTTCTCATAAAGATGTTGCGCCAAACTCATCGTCGTCCGCGCGGTGAAACCGAACTTGCGGTTCGCCTCCTGCTGCAAAGTGCTGGTCGTAAATGGTGCGTAGGGCTTCTGCGTATAGGGACGGTCTTCGATGCCGACGACTTTTGCCTCACCCGACTGCAATTTGGCCGCCAGGTCATGGGCCATTTTCTCATCGAGCAATAGTTTTTTTGCGTCGATTAACTTGCCGGTGGATGAATCGAAGTCCTTACCTGTCGGTATGTTACGCCCACCCACCGAAACGAGCGTCGCCTGAAAGGGTTTGCCGTCTGTTTGGGTCGAAAAGGTACCAAGCAGGTCCCAAAACGTGGCGTCGTGAAATTTCATGCGTTCGCGTTCACGTTCGACAATCAAACGCACGGCCACACTCTGCACGCGGCCTGCCGAAAGATTGTTGCCGATCTTGCGCCAGAGCAGCGGCGAAACTTCGTAACCATAGAGTCTGTCGATAATTCGGCGAGTTTCCTGCGCACGCACCAGGTCTTCGTCGATGTCCCGCGTGTTTTGCAGGGCGTTCGTGATGGCCGTTTTGGTGATCTCGTGAAAAACCAACCGTCGCACGGGAACTTTCGGCTTGAGAACCTCGCACAGATGCCAACTGATGGCCTCGCCTTCGCGGTCTTCGTCCGTCGCAAGATACAGCGTTGAAGCCTGTTTGAGATCATCCTTTAACTTCTTGATCTGCTTACTCTTATCGCCGGGAATGATGTAAACCGGCTCAAAGTCTGCGTCCACATTGACGGCGAGGTGTGCCCATTTCTCCTTTTTATATTGTGCCGGCATGTCTTTCGCGCCTTTGGGAAGGTCGCGAATGTGCCCGATACTGGCTTCGACTGTGTAACCGCTGCCGAGATAACGACTTATGGTACGTGCTTTCGCCGGAGACTCGACGATGACCAGGGAATGACCTTGTGAGGATTTTGATTTTTCAACCATTTGAAGGGTTATATGGGGATAGGGGTTAGGGAATAGAGTTGCGGCGGTCACGGCGTGACCGCCCTACCATATTGCCTCTCTAATACAAGTTTCTTTTCACTTTGTCAATGTGATGATGTCAAAATATCTGTTTTTTCTGACGATTGGGTAAAATTCCTCTTATGCGGCATGAAACATAGGCAGAATGCGATAAATACACAGAGTCGAAAGTAGTTTTTTGTGGTTTTTGAAACAGCTTCCTGAAATTTGGCTTTCTTTTAACTTTTCCGTGAAGAATTTTTTGGGAATGATGTTTGTTATCACAAAAATTTCGTTATAATGTGCAACAATTGTATCTTTGCACAAAAATTATTACCAATCCCATTGAAAAAACTATCAGTCAGAAGGATTTGTAAATGGCCAGTCCGTTTAAGCTGTTTCGTAAACACCAGAAAACCGCCTTCGTTCTGCTCGGCATCATGGCGATGATAAGTTTTATCATTCTCCCCATCTTTTTGCAGAATGCCGGTCGCGGGAGAGGCGTGGTCACGTTTGCAACCACAGGCATTCGTGGCTATCGCAAAATCACCAACATGAATTTGCAAAACATCACGAGCGAATTCTCAAACTTGGCCAGATTTTACGATCAACTTCACAACGAAATCATAATTAGCCACCAGATGCGTTGCATTCCATTGGAAAACATGCTTGGCCAGTTGCGTTCCATGTCGGAAGAACAAGCCGTTGACCAGTGGCTTGTCGCGCAATTCATGCGGAATGAAGGTCATACCATTACACGTGAGGAAGTGGGGGATTTCCTGAATCGACTTACTATTAATCCGATAACCCAACAGAGTTACGTTAACGAAGGTATTTATCGCAAAGCCGCAGATGCCGTAAGCCTGAGTGACAGGAATATCACCTATCTCGTCGGCAACCAGCTTTTGATCGATCAGTTCTTCAGTATGTCGGAAATGAGTATGCGTTCGTTGACGCCGGAAACCGAATTTGATTGGTACAACCGTTTCAACCGCATGATGAAAATCGAGGCGATTCCGGTTTCGGTGAGCGATTTTACCTCGCAGGTACCCATACCGACGCAAAAGGAATTGAAGAAATTCTTCCAGGACAACCAATTCCGTGACCGTAACCCTCAAGTCCTCGAAAGTGGCTTTGGCGTTCCCATGATGGTTCGCGCCGAGTACGTTTATTATGACAAAGACATGCTCAACCAAGTTGAGGTCACCGACGAAGAAATCGAAAAGTATTACGAAGAAAACAAGGAACGCTATGTTGAGCGTCCCTACATCCCGACGCCCGGCATGAGCGGTATCCCGAATGCTGGCGGTGCCGGTACATTTGGCTCGTTACGTCCGGCGATGAGCGAAACCGCTCCGTCGTCCGATGAAACAACGACCACGCCCGATTCGCAAGCCGATGTCACGATGCCGATTATTGATTTGACACCGCCGCCTTCGGATGATGCGGCACCTTCGGAGGATTCGGAGGAAAGCGAGTCTGAGGAGATCGTAGTGCCCGACATGCCGACAGAAGTGCCGCCTCCTCAGATTGACGAATCGGACACCGACGAGGAAACAACGGACGAGGCAGCTACGGACGAGATAACGGAAGATACGGCAGATGACACACCCCCAACGGATGAAGGCGGCGATACAGTAGAAGCTCCAGATGAAGAAACGGCCGTTGAAGAAGCAATCGAGGAAGAAGTAACAGCCGAGGAAGAAACAACCGGTTGGAACCAATGGAAGGTGCCGATTCGTCTGGTTTCCTATCAAACCGATGCGGAAGAGCAAAGTGACAACACGATACCTGTTCAGCAGGAAAATGATGAACCGGCCGCACCGGAAACAGGAACGCCTGATACATCGGAAAACGAAACGCCGGTAGTGATCATCCCTCAAACGCCGGTCATTCCGCCGTCATTTCCAGGTGGCATGGGAGGCTCGCTTTACGGTGGTGGCAGAGGTACTCAACCTTACGGCGGAATGGGAAGCGGCTTAGGTGGAACGAACTACCCACTGCTCACCCCGCCTATTCCGAATATGAGAAGTGCGTCAACCAACCCCGCATTGGCCAGTACACCAGCTGATATGGTATTCTATCGCCCGCTTGATGACGACTTGAAAACGGAAATCCGTGACATCATTGCAAGGCAGAAAATGGATGCCAAACTCATGTTGGTGCAAGAGGCCATGAACGAATATTACAAGGAACACATCGAATACACCAAATCCGTCCAACAGAAAAAAGTAAAACTGGCCTTACCCGACCTCGCCGCTTTAGCCGGGAAAAACGGGCTGAAATACGTCAACTTGAGCCATGTTGACTCCCACGACCTGGTTGAAAAAGACTATGATTTTGCCAATTCGTATGTCGTGAGTAATAACAATTTGGTTCGTGTTCATCAAGCGATTTTTATGAACCGGGGCGTTGTGACAGCCAATAGCGGCTATCGATCTTATGGTTATGGTAATGGAGTGGACTATCTGTTCTGGATTACGGAAATTAATGAAGCAAAGATTCCCGAATATAGTAACCCCGGCGTGGCCGAGCAGGTGGAGGCCCGCTGGCGTCAGGTCGAAGCAAGGGGCTTGGCTAAAGAAAAGGCTGAGGAATTGGCCAAAGTTGCCAAGCAAGCGGAAGGTTCGCTTCTCGAACATTTCTCTGCGAATCCGAACAAGGACGTTAAGGCCGTTGTGGACACGGAGTTCTTTTCCTGGCTGGAATACACTTTTTCGCAAGATTATGAACGTCTATCGGCTGTTCGGTGGAGTGAAGTCCGCGAGACAGGCGTCATGCCGAGAGAATCGTTGCGAAATAATACCGTTTTGAAGAATCTCGGCCTTGATTTCATGCAAACGGTCTATAACCTCGAACTTGGGGGAATTGCCGTGACGTACAATGAGCCGCAAGACACGTTTTACGTCGTGCGACTGGTAGAAGTGGCACCGTCGGAAGACAGGGTTTTTGATTCGTTTTCCAGTGCAACGCAAAAGAAGAAGGATATTTATAATCCGGCCGCACTTCAGGACAGACAGATTAAAGTTCAGCAGGGTGCGATGAAAAAAGTGTTCGAGCAGACCAAATTCCAATGGAAGCTCAAACCGTCGGAATTCCAGCAACAGGAACGTCTCAGGCAGCAAAAGAATCCCAACGACCGCCGACAACAGGATGATCGTAATATTCCGCCGAACATTCCACAGTTTTAACGACAGGTAGGACGAACAATCAGAGCCGCGACGGTAACGGAGTGATCGAATTCATCCTGCCCGGCCGCTCCATAACGGTTGCGTCTCTGATTGAAATAACATGTCACTCTTTCTCGAAATCACACCCGACCTGAAAATCCCGCTGACGCAGATTGAGTTCAGTTTTGTGCGAAGCTCCGGTCCCGGCGGGCAAAACGTCAACAAAGTGTCCAGCAAGGCGGTGTTGCGGTGGGATGTCACCGCAAGCGGATTGCTTGACTCGGATTCGATTGCCCGACTGACCGTCTCTTTTCCGACACATCTCACCAAAGACGGCGAATTGGTCATTTCAAGCCAACGAACCCGTGATGCGATCAAAAACCGCGAGGATTGTCTCGAAAAACTGAAGGCCATGCTACTTGTTGCCATCAAAAAACCGAAACGCCGCATCCCGACGCGACCGACACGCGGTTCGATCCGGCGGCGACTCAACGACAAAGCCCGCCTTTCGCAAAAGAAACGCGACCGACGCGATATTCCCGAAGAGTGATTGAAAAAACAAACGATCTTCTCAATCCTTCTTGATTTATGATAACTTTGGGATATAATTGATTGTATGGGTAAAAACCAAGATCAAGACAATGACAATGAGTTGCCTGATCCGATGTCTGACGTTTTCACGGCGTCGCTTTGGTCGGCTCCGAAAAACGAGCATCTTCTTCTTTCGTTCATCAACGGTGTTCGCATCAATGCCGGTGCATTGCCGATTGTTAAAGCGACTGTCCAGAATCCTTTTAACATTAAGGAATTTGAGGCGAGCAAAGGGATTATTCTTGATGTCCGTGCGAAAGATGAGCATAACCATTTTTACGATGTGGAAGTTCAGACTTCGAACCACCCTGCTTTTCCGAATCGGACGTTGGATTATTGGTCTGATACGTTTACATCGCAATTGAAATCCGGTATGGATTATACTGAATTACGTTATGTCATCAGTATCATCTTGACTTCGTTTCGAATATTTCCTCAACTTGAGGACGTCCATACAATATTCCAGATTGCAGCCAAAGAAAACCCGAAAGTTTTGTTGACAAAAGCCTTTCAGATGCATTATTTGCGGCTTTATCAAGTGATTCAAGGCCGTCTCGACAAGCTGGCTTTGCTTTGTCGTGATCTTCGTGACTGGTTTCTATTTTTTGCTTTTGGCGGTACCAAGACGGAGGCGGAAATGTCCCATTTAACTGATAATAACCCGATGATTCTTGAAGCATACACCGAAATGCAACGCTTCTACGCAAACCCCGAAACTCGTGACAAAGCCCGTGAACGTCGCCGGTTTCTCGTGGATTACAACCTCGGAATGAACGCTTCAAAAGCCGAAGGCAAGGCGGAAGGTAAAGCCGATTCCATAGTTTTTATTTTATGTGAGCGATTTCAAATTGTTCCGCAAGATATTCAAATGAAGTTGATGTCTTTGATGGATATTGAACAGCTTGACCATTTAAGGACATTGGCTTTTCGTTGCAACTCTCTCGAAGAATTTACATACCATTTGCAGTAAAAAATGGTAGCTGTTCACACAATTTTTTTCTCACCACGAAGGACACGAAGAAACACAAAGTTTTTTCAACAGATGAAACAGATATAGCAGATGAATTGAAAAAATCTGTTACATCTGATCAATCT
>Ga0082212_10003407_pt1 | contig 22558 bp, 32 predicted proteins | sample TergutNt197P3_FD_71548 | JGI IMG/M metagenome (GOLD analysis project Ga0082212, IMG submission 71548) | Neocapritermes taracua P3 segment gut microbial communities from Petit-Saut dam, French Guiana - Nt197 P3 | ecosystem: Host-associated > Arthropoda: Insects > Digestive system > Gut ...
CGCCCTTGACCACCTTGGCCACCCGGTTGATGTGGACCACCTTGTCGATCAAACTCTGTTCTTCTGCTTCCGGCCGGTACACGCGCGCCCTCCAAGCCTAAAAATTATTTGTTGAACCCCAAGGGGAGGAACCCTTAAAATTCCAGGCCGCCCTCCCGGGCGCCCTCGGACAGGGCCTTGACCCGGCCGTGATAGAGAAAACCGTTGCGGTCAAAGACCACCTTCAAACAGCCGCTGGTTTTGGCCGCCTCGGCCACCGCCTTGCCCACGGCCTTGGCGGCCTCGGTTTTCTTCAGACCCTTGAGGCCGTCCTTGAGAGCCGGGGTCAAAGTGGAGGCGGCGGCCAGGGTCACGCCGCGTTCGTCGTCTATCACCTGGGCGTAAATATGCATAGCCGAGCGGAAGACGCACAGGCGGGGCCGCCCGGCCGTGCCGCGCACCTTGCGGCGGACCCGGCCCTGCCTCATCCGGCGGGCCGACTGGCGGGGATTGGTCTTGGTCATAAAATCACCTCGAATGAGCCTTATTTGCCGCCGGCCTTACCCACCTTGCGGATGATGCGCTCCCCTTCATAGCGGATGCCCTTGCCTTTATAAGGTTCGGGCTTGCGGAACGCCCGGATCTGGGCCGCCGTCTCCCCCAGGACCTCCCGGTCGGCCCCTTTAAGGGTTATGCGGTTGGTCTTGGGGTCCACCTGGACGCTCAGGCCCTGGGGCACCTGGAAATTGACCGGGTGGGAAAAGCCCAAGGTAAGCTTCAGGATCTGCCCCTCGGCCTCGGCCCGCCAGCCCACCCCGGTCATCTCCAGGACCTTGGTGAACCCGGTCGAAACTCCCACCACCATGTTGTTGACCAGGGTCCGGCTCAGGCCCCACAGGGCCCGGGAAGAGGTGTTATTTTCATCCAGCGGCAGCACCTTGAGGGTCTCCCCGGATACCTCCACCTTTACGGACGGATGGAGCCGGCGGCTCAACACGGTTTTGCCGCCGGTGACCGTCAGGAGCGGGGCCTGCCACTCGACCTTGACGCCCTTGGGAACGGCTATGGGCATTTTCCCTATTCTGGACATTATTTGCTTCCCTCACATTAAATGCAAAAACACGTTCCGCTCCGGGGGGCCGATCGGCTCACCAGATCTGGCAGAGCATCTCGCCGCCCAGGTTCTGGCGCCGGGCCTCCTTATCGGTCATGACCCCGGAGGAGGTGGAAATGATGGCCACCCCCAGGCCGGAGAGCACCGGCTCCAGCTTGGCCGCCCCCTGATAGACGCGGCGGCCGGGCTTGGAGATCCTCGAAAGCCCGTTGATGACCGGGGCGTTGTGATCCGCGTACTTCAGAAATATCCGGATCAAACCCTGCTTATTGTCCTTGGACACCTTGAAATTCTTGATGAACCCCTCGTCCTTGAGAATGCGGACTATGGCCACCTTGATCCGGGAGGCCGGCACATCCACCCGGTCGTGGCGGGCGATGATGGCGTTGCGGATCCTGGTCAGGAGATCGGCGATGGGATCGGTCATGCACATGGGTCTTGGCCTCTCACCAACTGGCTTTGATGACGCCGGGGATCTCCCCGGCCAGCGCCAGGTTGCGGAAACAGATGCGGCAAAGGTTGTATTTGCGGATATAGGCCCTCGGCCGGCCGCAGAGAGGGCAGCGGCTGTATTGCCGGACCCCGAACTTGGCCTTTCGGGCGGCCCTGATCCTCATGGATTTCTTGGCCATTGACTAAACTCCCCTTAATTCGGCTGCCCGCTTTTGCGGAAGGGCATACCCAGTTCGCTCAGGAGAAAGCGGGCTTCCTCGTCCGTCCGGGCCGAGGTCACTATGCTGATGTTCAGACCCTTGATCTTGTCTATCTTGTCATAGTCGATCTCGGGGAAGATGATGTGTTCCTTGATGCCCAGGGTGTAGTTGCCCCGGCCGTCGAAGGCCTTGGGCGAAACGCCCCGGAAGTCGCGCACCCGGGGCAGGACTATATTGATGAGCTTGTCCAGAAAATAATACATCTTGTCCCGCCGGAGGGTCACGGTCACCCCGATGGGCATGCCCTCGCGCAGCTTGAAGGCGGCTATGGAGCGGCGGGCCTTGGTGATGACGGCCTTCTGGCCGCTGATGGCCGCCAGTTCCTCGGCGGCGGCGTCCAGGATCTTGGCATTCTGAATGGCCTCGCCCAGGCCCATGTTGAGGCTGACCTTGACCAGCCTGGGGACCTGGTTGGGGTTTTTGTAGCTGAACTCGCGGATCAGCTTGGGCGTCACGGTCTTTTGGTAGAAGTCTTTCATCCTGGGCATTGGTTAGCTCCTGAAAACCGCCACCCGCCTTGAAAGGGACGGGCGCTCCTTCGGGCCGGCCGATGAGCTTTAAGGCCTTATTCGTCGATGTGTTCCTTGCATTTCCGGCAGACCCTCACCTTGCGGGGCTTGCCGGAACCCACGGCCGAGGGAGTGAAGGCGTAGCCGACCCTGGTGGTCTCATGGCACTTGGGGCACAACAGGGCCACGTTGGAGATGGCCAGGGGGGCCTCTTTTTCTATCTTCCCGCTGGGGGCCCCGGGGGTCGTGGCCTTGGCGTGGCGGACCACCATGTTGACGCCTTCGACCAGGACCCGCACCCGGTTTTTGTCAGCCGTGATTTTCTTGACCTTGCCTATCTTGCCCCGGCTGCGGCCGGTGAGCACTTCGACGCGGTCGTCCTTTTTGATCTTGCACTTGACGGCCATTATAAAATAACCTCGCCTTTAGATGACTTCCGGCGCCAGGGAGATGATCTTCATGAAGCGCTTGGCCCGGAGTTCCCGGGCCACGGGGCCGAAGATGCGGGTGCCGATGGGTTCGCGGGCGTTGTTGATGAGAACGGCGGAATTGTCGTCGAACTTTATGTAGGAACCGTCAACCCGGCCCACTTCTTTGGCGCAGCGCACCACCACGGCCTTCATCACGTCGCCCTTCTTGACCTTGGAGCCGGGCAGGGCCTCCTTGACCGAGACCACGATTATGTCGCCCAAGGAGGCGTAGCGGCGGCGGCTGCCGCCCAGCACCTTGATGCAGTAAAGCTGTTTGGCGCCCGAATTGTCGGCCACGGTCAATCTGGTTTCTGGCTGGATCATGGTTTAAGTACTCCAAAGGTTCGCCTGTCCAATCAGGCGCGGCGCTCCAGAATGCGGGTCAGGCGCCAGCGCTTGAACCGGGACAGGGGCCTCGATTCGATGATTTCCACCGTGTCGCCCATGCGGGCGCTGTTCTGCTCGTCGTGGGCCATGAACTTGGCCCGGCGGCGGATATATTTCTTGTAAACAGGATGCTTGATCAGCCGGTTGACCAGGACCACCACGGTCTTGTCCATCTTGTCGGAAACCACCACCCCGGTCATGACCTTGTTTAAGCGTCTTGTCTCTTCCACGTTCAACCCTCACTGGGCGCGGCCGCGGCCCCGCCTTTATTCTTTTCCCCGATGACGGTCAAAATGCGGGCCACGTCTTTCCGGATGGTCCCGAGCCGCTTGGGGTTCTCCAGTTGACTGGCGCCCCGCCGCATCATGAGCACGAACAGCTCTTCGCGCAGTTCCAGCTCCTTCCGGGCCAGATCCTCGGGCGAAAGCTCCCGGAGCTCCTGCAATTCCTTTTTTTTCACAATATCTCCCCCCGCAGGATGAATCTGGTCGAAAAGGGCAGCTTGTTGGCCGCCAGGCGGATGGCCTCGCGGGCCGCCGTCTCCTGGACCCCGTCAAGCTCGAAGATCACCCGGCCCGGCTTGATGACCGCCACCCAGCCCTCGGGCGCACCCTTGCCCTTGCCCATGCGGGTCTCGGCCGGCTTTTTGCAGACCGGCTTGTCGGGAAAGACCCGGATCCAGACCTGGCCGCCTCTCTTGATGTAGCGGTTGATGGCGATACGGGCCGCCTCGATCTGCTGGGCGGTCATGTAGCCGCGGGAGAGGGCCTGGAGACCGAACTGGCCGAAATCCAGCCGGGCTCCGCCCTTGGCGGGTCCGCCGCGGCGGCCCTTCTGCTGTTTGCGGAATCTGGTTCTCTTGGGGGATAACATTTATCAAAGCTCCTGCTGGTCTCAGAAGGCCTCCGGGGCGTCGGCGTCCAGGATCTCGCCTTTGAAGATCCAGGTCTTCACCCCGATGACCCCGTAGGTGGTCCGGGCTTCGGCAAAGCCGTAATCCACATCGGCCCGGAGGGTGTGGAGAGGCACCCGGCCTTCGCGATACCATTCCCGGCGGGCCATTTCCGCCCCGCCCAGGCGCCCGGCGCAGTGGATCTTGACCCCCAGGGCTCCGAACTTCAAGGCCAGGGAGATGGATTTCTTCATGGCCCGGCGGAAGGCCACCCGGCGCTGAAGCTGCTGGGCCACGGCCTCGGCCACCAACTGGGCCGCTATCTCGGGTTTGCGCACTTCCTGGATGTCGATGAAGACCTCCCGCCTTAAGGGCTTCCTCTCCGGGCCGTTGTCGCCCTGGATCACCACTTCGCGGCTGATCAGCCTTTCGACTTCCTTGCGCAGGATCTCAATATCAGCGCCCTTCTTGCCGATGACGATGCCGGGACGGGCGGTGTGGATGCGCAGCTTGACCTTGGTGGCCGCCCGCTCGATTTCGACCTGCGAGACCCCGGCGGCTTCCAGCTTCTTTTTGACATAGTCGCGGATCTTGCGGTCCTCCACCACCTGCTGGCCGAAGTCGCGGCCGGCATACCAGCGGGAACTCCACGTCTTTATGACGCCAAGACGGAAACCTGTGGGGTGCGTTTTCTGACCCAAAACCTGTCCTCCTCCCGTAGCGCCCCTTTTTCCGGCCGGGGCGGCCTCTCAGTTTAAGACTTTCAGGCTCCGGCCCGCCCCTGGCGGGCTTCCTTGACCACCACGGTGATGTGGCTGGTGCGCTTCAATATGGCGTTGGCCCGGCCCTGGCTGCGGGGGTGCCAGCGTTTCAGGCTGGGCCCCTGGTCCACATAGACCCGGTAAACGACGAGACGGTCAATGTCCCCGATGTTGCTGCGCCCGCTGGTCTGGGCATTGGCCACCGCGGAGTTCAGCACCTTCAAAAGCAGCTTGGCCGTCTTGTTCGGGCTGAAGGTCAGAGTGTTGACGGCCTGGTCAACGGGGCGGCCCAGGATGTTGCGGGCCATGATGCGGACCTTGGTCGGCGGCACGCGGATGAAGCGGGCCACGGCCACGGCTTCGTCGCGGGGCCGCTCCTCCTTTTTGTACTTGGCCAGGCCTTCGCCTTTTTCCAGAAAATCGGCCATAAGGACACCCTTCTATTTCTTGACGGCTTTCTTGGCCTTCTTGTCGGCTGCGTGGCTGTAAAAAGTGCGGGTGGGTGAAAATTCGCCCAGCTTGTGCCCGACCATGTTTTCCGTCACGAAGACCGGCACGAACTTCTTGCCGTTATGGACGGCGAAGGTGAGGCCGACCATTTCCGGAGTGATGGTGGAACGCCGGCTCCAGGTTTTTATCACCCGGCGGTCGCCCGCTTCCACGGCGGCCGTGACCTTGCTCAGGACATGGTCGTCAACGAAGGGGCCCTTTTTCACACTGCGGGGCATTTTCGCCTCTCCTCTCGAAACCGCCGCCTATTTCTTGTCGCGGCGCTTGACAATGAACTTGTCGGAAGGTTTGTTCTTCTTGCGGGTCTTGAAACCCTTGGCCGGCACGCCCCAGGGCGAGACCGGGTGCCGGCCGCCCGAGCTGCGGCCCTCGCCGCCGCCCAAGGGGTGATCGACCGGGTTCATGGCCACGCCCCGCACATGGGGCCGGCGGCCCAGCCACCGGCTCCGGCCGGCCTTGCCCAGGGAGATGCTGTTGTGGTCGGCGTTGCCCAACTGGCCGATGGTGGCCTTGCAGGCGGACAAGACTTTCCGCGTCTCCCCGGACGGCAGTTTCAGGAGGGTATAGGCCCCTTCCTTGGCCATGACCTGGGCGTAGGTCCCGGCCCCCCGGGCCAGTTGGCCGCCCTTGCCGGGCTTCATTTCCACGTTGTGCACCAGGCTGCCCAGGGGCACCACCTTGAGGCTCATGGCGTTGCCCGGCTTGATGTCGGCCGTTTCCCCGGAGACGACCTTATCGCCCACTTTCAGGTTCTGGGGGGCGAGGATATAGCGCTTTTCGCCGTCCACATAGTGGAGCAGCGCGATGCGGGCCCCCCGGTTGGGATCGTATTCTATGGAGAAGACCTTGGCCGGGATGTCGTTCTTGTTGCGCTTGAAGTCGATGAGGCGATACTGCCGCTTGTGGCCGCCGCCGCGGAACCGGGTCGTGATGCGGCCCAGGTTGTTGCGGCCGCCGGTCTTGGGCAGGGGGGCCAGGAGGCTCTTTTCCGGAGTGGTCCGGGTGATCTCCTCAAAGGTGGGATACGTCTGGGTCCGCCGACCGGCCGAGGTCGGCTTAACTTCCTTGATGGCCATGGCCGTCCATACCTTTCCCTAAATCACGTGCTCTCAAAATATTTTATGTTATCGCCGGCCGCCAGGCGGACGATGGCCTTTTTCCAGTCCGGCTTCCGGCCGGTCAGGCGGCCCCGGCGCTTCTTCTTGCCCAGGATGTTGATGGTCCTGACCTCGACGACCTTGACCGAAAAGGCCTTTTCCACGGCCCGGGCGATCTCCGGCTTGGTGGCCTGGGGATTGACCTTGAAAAGAAACTGGTTGTGGTTTTCCCGGGCCAGCATGCCCTTCTCGGTCACCAGGGGCCGGAGTATGATCTCGTGGGCGTGCCTCATTTCATCAACCTCGCTTCAATGCCGGGCAGACTGTCTTTAAGGATCACCAGGTGGGTGTGCTTCAACAGGTCATAGCAGTTGAGGCCGGCCACCCGAAGGACGCGGCAGTCCGGAAGGTTTCGGGCCGAGCGTTCCAGGGTCTCGTCCGGGCCCGGGGTGACGACGAGGGTCTTTTTGAAACCTAAGTCCCGCATGGCCGCAGCCATGAATTTGGTCTTGGGCCCGTCCAGTTCCAGGGCATCGAGGACTATGAGCCTCTGGCCCTTGAGCTTGGAGGTCAGGACGACCTTCAGGGCGGCGCGGCGCACCTGGGCCGGCGGACGCTGGGAATAATCCCGGGGATGGGGCCCGAAGATGACGCCGCCGTGGCGCCACAGTGGCGAGCGGCGGGAACCGGCCCTGGCCCGGCCCGTGCCCTTCTGGCGATAGGGCTTGCGGGTGGAATAGGTCAAATCGCCCCGGGTCTTGGTCGAGGCCGTGCCGGCCCGGCGGGAGTTGAGCTGGGCGGTCACCACTTCATGGACCAGGTGAGGGCGGTGCTCCACGTTGTATATCAGGTCCGGCAGGTCCACCTGACCCACCGTCTCGTTCTTCAAGTTGACCACGTTGACTATCATCGCTCTCTCCCAAGGCCGAAGGCCGGCCATTGGCATATAAGCCCTAGTTTTTTTTCAACAGCACCAAACCGCCGTTGGGGCCCGGCACCGCGCCGCGCAGAAGGATGACGCCGTATTCCGGACGGACATCCATCACCACCAGGTTCTTGACCGTGGTCCGGCGGTGGCCGGCGTGGCCGGCCATGCGGCGGCCGGGGAAGACCCGGCCGGGGTCGGCGGCGCAGCCTATGGAACCGCCGCTGCGGGGGGTCAGGCAGCCGTGGGTGGCCCGCCCGCCGTGGTAACCGTGGCGCTTCATGACCCCAGCAAAACCCTTGCCCTTGCTGGTGCCGGTGACCGAAATCTTTTCACCCGGGGCGAAGATGTCCAGGGTCACCTGGGCTCCCGGAGCCGCCTCGGTCCCCGGGGCCAGGGCGAATTCCCGCAGCAGCCTGAAGCCGGGAGCCCCGGCCCGGGCCGCGTGTCCCCGTTCGGGCTTGGACGAGTGTTTTTCGTTCTTGGGACCGAAACCCAGTTGCACGGCCTCGTAGCCGTCGGCGTCCCGGGTCTTGACCTGGACCACGGCGGCCGGCCCGGTTTCGATGACCGTCACCGGCACGGCCTCCCCCTCCCGCAGGAAGAGGCGGGTCATGCCCAGCTTTTTCCCGATGAGGCCTTTGGCGGTCGTCACAGCTTGATCTCCACATCTACCCCGGCCGAAAGGTCCAGCTTCATGAGGGCGTCCACGGTCTGCTGGGTGGGGTCGAGAATATCCAGGAGACGCTTGTGCGTCCGCACTTCAAAGTGCTCCCGGGATTTTTTATCCACATGGGGCGACCTCAGAACGCAGGTGCGGCTGATGGTGGTCGGCAGAGGCACCGGCCCGGCCACCCGGGCTCCGGTCCTCTTGGCGGTATCGACTATTTCCTGGGCCGAACGGTCCAGGAGCTTATGATCGTAGGCCCGAAGCCGAATCCGTATCTTTTGGTTGTTCAGCATCATCTACCCTTTTCAGCCGCCTCGGGGGGCAAAAAGACCATTACTTATTCCACGATTTCGGAGATGACCCCGGCGCCGACAGTGCGGCCGCCTTCGCGGATGGCGAAGCGCAGTTCCTTCTCCATGGCTATCGGCATGATCATGGTCACCACCAGGTTCACGTTGTCACCCGGCATCACCATCTCCACGCCCTCTGGCAGCGTCACCACTCCCGTCACGTCCGTCGTCCGAAAGTAGAACTGCGGGCGGTAGCCGTTGAAGAACGGCGTATGACGCCCTCCCTCGTCACGATTCAATATATACACTTCCGCCCGAAACTTCGTATGCGGCGTTATGCTCCCCGGCTTGGACACCACCTGCCCGCGCTCGACCTCGTCCCTCTTCGTCCCCCGGAGGAGCAGGCCCACGTTGTCACCGGCCTGGCCCTCGTCCAACAGCTTACGGAACATCTCCACGCCCGTGCACACCGTCTTCTGGAGCGGCCTTATGCCCACTATCTCCACCTCGTCCGAGACCTTCACTATGCCCCGCTCTATACGCCCGGTCACCACCGTGCCCCGGCCGGAGATCGAAAACACATCCTCTATCGGCATCAGGAAGGGCTTCTCCGTATCCCTAAGCGGCGCCGGGATGAAACCGTCCACCTCTTCCATCAACTTCAATATACAGGCGCACCACTCGCAGTCCTTCTTGCCGCAGCCGCACTCCAGGGCCTTTAAGGCGCTGCCCCGCACTATCGGCGTATCATCACCGGGGAAGCCGTGCTTGGTCAGAAGCTCCCTCAGCTCCATGTCCACCAGCTCCAACAGCTCCGGGTCGTCCACCATGTCGCACTTGTTCAAAAACACCACTATGGCCGGCACGCCCACCTGGCGCGCCAACAGAATGTGCTCCCGAGTCTGGGGCATGGGCCCGTCGTCCGCGCCCACCACCAGAATGGCCCCGTCCATCTGGGCCGCGCCCGTGATCATGTTCTTTATATAGTCCGCGTGACCCGGGCAGTCCACATGCGCGTAATGCCGGTTCGGCGTCTCGTATTCCACGTGGCTGGCCGCTATGGTTATGCCCCGCTCTTTTTCCTCCGGCGCCTTGTCTATCTTGTCGAAGGGCACGTAATCCCCCCCGCCGGCCTTGGACAACACCAGCGTTATGGCCGCCGTCAAGGTGGTCTTGCCGTGGTCTATATGCCCTATGGTCCCCACGTTCACGTGCGTCTTGGTGCGATCAAACTTCTTCTTGCCCATTTTAGCCTCCCTGGCCCGGATCGGTCCCGGGCCCAGTTGGATATAAAATCATTTTTGACCCGCTTCGCGGGCGGCCGCCACCTCGGCGGCCACGCTCTCCGGCAGGGGCTGATAGCGGCCGAACTGCATGGTGAAGGTGGCCCGGCCCTGGGTGCGGCTTCTCAAATCAGTGGCGTAGCCGAACATGGCGGCCAGGGGCACATCGGCCCGGACTATTTGAAAGCCGCTCTTGGCTTCCAGCCCGCTGATCCGGCCCCGGCGGGCGGCGATGTCGCCCATGACATCCCCGACAAATTCTTCCGGGGTCACCGCCTCCAGGTCCATGATGGGCTCCAGGAGAACGGAACGGGCCTGGCGCAGACCTTCCTTGAAAGCCAGGGAGCCCGCGATGTGAAAGGCCATTTCCGAGGAATCCACCTCATGGAAAGAGCCGTCAAAGAGGGTGACCTTCACGTCGGTCACCGGGAACCCCGCCCGGACCCCGCCTTTTTCCGCGGCCTCCAAGGCCCCCTCGCCCACGGCGTTGTGGTATTCCTTGGGCACCGTGCCCCCCACCACCGCGGTTTCATAGGCCAGGCCCGCACCCGGCTCCAGGGGTTCCAGCCTCAGCCAGACATCTCCGTATTGGCCCCGGCCGCCGGTCTGGCGGACATGCCGGCCCTGGACCTCCACGGTCCTGGTGATGGTCTCGCGGTAGGCCACCTGGGGAGCGCCCATTTTGGCCGCGACCTTGAATTCGCGCACCAGGCGGTCCACTATGATTTCCAGGTGCAGCTCCCCCATGCCGGAAATTATGGTCTCGCCCGTCTCTTCGTCCTGGCGGACCCGGAAGGAGGGGTCTTCCGAAGCCAGCTTGGCCAGGGCCTGGCCCAGCTTTTCCTGGTCATCCTTGCTGACCGGGGCCACGGCGATGTGGACGACCGGCTCGGGAATATGGAGCTTCTCCAGGATGACCGGCCGGGCCTCGTCGCAAAGGGTGTCGCCGGTGGTGGAATTGCGTAAGCCCACCGCGGCCACGATGTCCCCGGCTTCGGCCTCCTTGATTTCCTCGCGCTTGTTGGCGTGCATTTTTAACAGGCGGCCGATCTTCTCCCGGGTCTCGCGGTTGGCGTTGTAAACCTGGTCGCCTGATTTAAGGCTCCCGGAATAGACGCGCAAAAAGGTCAGGTGCCCCACGTAGGGGTCGGTCATGAGCTTGAAAGCCAGGGCCGAAAAAGGGCTCTGGGCGGCCCGCTCTTCCCGGCCCCCGGCGGGATTGACCCCGACCACCGGGGGAACATCCGCCGGCGAGGGCAGAAGGTCCACCACCGCGTCCAGGAGGGGCTCCACGCCCTTGTTCTTGAAGGCCGAACCCAAGAGGACGGGCACCACCTTGAGGCCGATGGTCCCGGCCCGCAGCACCCGGCGCAATTTGGCGGCCGTTACTTCGCGCCCTTCCAGAAAGTCCTCCATCAATTCGTCGTCGCAGTCGGACAGGATCTCGACCAGGGCGCCGCGGGCCCGCCCGGCCTCTTCCAAAAGGCCGGCGGGGATATCCCTGACCTCGAAGGCGGCCGAGTCATGAGCATCTTTAGGCCCGCCCTTGGGGTAGCAGACGGCCTTCATTTCCAACAGGTCGATGACCCCCTCGAACTTATCCTCCCGGCCCAGGGGCAGTTGGATCAGGGCCGGGGCAGCCCCCAGCCGGTCGCGCATTTCCCTAAGACAGCGCTCGTGGTCGGCCCCCACCCGGTCCATCTTGTTGATGAAGGCGATGCGGGGCACGCCGTAGCGGTCGGCCTGGCGCCAGACCGTCTCGGACTGGGGCTGACAGCCGCCCACGGCGCAGAAGACCGCCACCACACCGTCCAGCACCCGGAGGCTCCGCTCGACTTCCACGGTGAAATCAACATGGCCGGGGGTGTCGATGATATTGATGCGGTGCTTGCGCCAGAAGCAGGTGGTGGCCGCCGAGGTGATGGTTATGCCGCGCTCCTGCTCCTGCTCCATCCAGTCCATGGTGGCCTGGCCGTCGTGCACTTCGCCGATTTTCTGGGAAACGCCGGTGTAGAACAGGATCCGCTCCGTGGTGGTGGTCTTGCCGGCGTCGATATGGGCGATGATGCCGATGTTGCGCGTCTGGGTTATGGGCCTGGCCAAGTCAAATACCTTGTTTTCGCATACAGGGCGCCCCAAGGCGTCCGGGACCGCCTGAAAGCGCCGTCCTGGTTTTCAAAGAGCCGGGGCCGGGGCTTTTAGAAAGACCCGGCCCCAAAAAAAATCCTACCAGCGGTAATGGGCGAAAGCCTTGTTGGCCTCGGCCATGCGGTGGGTGTCCTCGCGCTTCTTCACCGAGGCCCCCCGGCCCTGGGAGGCGTCCAGGAGTTCGCCGGCCAGCTTGGCCGGCATGCCCTTTTCGCCGCGGCTCTGGGCATAGTTGATGAGCCAGCGGATGGACAGGGCGTTGCGGCGGTCGGGCCGGATCTCCACCGGCACCTGGTAGGTGCTGCCGCCCACCCGGCGGCTTTTGACTTCCACCAGGGGCTTGACCTGTTCCAGGGCCTTTTCAAAAATCTTGATCGGGTCGTCCTTGGTCCTTTCGGCAATGAGGTCGATGGCGCCGTAAAAAATGCGCTCGGCCGTGCTCTTCTTGCCGCGGCGCAACAAGTTGTTGATGAACCGGGTCACCATCTTGCTGCCGTATTTCGGATCGGGGGTGAGTTCCCGCTTGGAGATGTCTCTGCGCCTGGGCATAATGCGTCTATAACCTCATATATTACTTGGGTCGCTTGGCTCCGTATTTGCTCCGGCCGTTGCGGCGCTTCTGAACGCCTATGGCGTCCAAAGTGCCGCGGATGATATGGTAGCGGACGCCGGGCAGGTCCTTGACCCGGCCGCCACGGATCATGACCACCGAGTGCTCCTGCAGGTTGTGCCCTTCGCCGGGGATATAGGCAGTCACTTCCATGCTGTTGGACAAGCGCACCCGGGCCACCTTGCGCAGAGCCGAGTTGGGCTTCTTGGGCGTGGCCGTGTAAACGCGGATGCAGACCCCCCGCTTCTGGGGGCAGGCCTTCAGGGCCGGCACGGTGTTCTTCTTGAGCTGGGCCTGGCGGCCTTTGCGGATCAGTTGGTTTATAGTCGGCATACCTTGAAAGCCCTCACGTCCTGAAAACAATAATTCCTTCACCGAGCCTTAAGACCCCTTTTCGGAAGGGAACCCGCGTCCGTGACCAGACGCCAAAAAAGCCGCCTTGGGCTTTTTTGTTCCCCCCTCTCGAGGTGCACCCGGGAAGGGTTGGAGGCTGCGACCGCCCCAAGTTCGGCTTTCTAAGCCTACTCGGTTGCTTGGGGCCATCGAAATGGTCCAGATAGTATGACCCAAATCAACGCCGATGTCAATAAATTTTTTCTGGGGCCCCAGAACTATGCCCTGGGCTAGTGGAGGTCGTCAGGAGTCAGCCCGGTGCGCCTGGCTATATCGGGCAGCAATTTAGGGCCGACCTCTTCCTTGTCATGGAAGGTGAAGAGGAAATTGGGCCAGCCGGGGCGGCTTAAGATCCTATGGGAGCCGCCATGGTGGCGTTTGACGGTCCAGCCAATCCGTTTCAATGCGGCCAGGAGGATCCGGGCTTTAACGGCCGGCCATTGACTCATCAAAAATCGGCTCCCCAAGTTCCAGATAGTCCGCGATGGCCCGCAAGGCCACGGTCTGGGCCCGAAGGATGGCTTCGTCCCGGGTTGTGCCGTAAACCATGCATCCGGACAAGGCATTGATCTTTGCGATGTGGCGGCCATCGACCTCCATGTCGAGTTCGATTTCGAGCGCGGCGATTTTGTCGCCCAGACCCGGGAAGGCGGTTATTCTTTCGACCTGGCCCTCGGCCGGGACCGGGAAAACGGCTATTTCGGAATGGGCCTGAATATCCTGGTTCACCATGTCGTCCTCCCTTTCGCTCACGTTGGCACAATATCAAAAAACCCTTTAAACGTCAAAGGTTTTTAAGTTTTTGCCCCCAGCGGAATGGCCATTTTTTCCACAAAAAACCCCGCCTCTCCGGCGGGGCTTTTTGTGGCAGGGGCCTAACGGCCCTCAAAACAAATTGGGAATCATAACTTCCAGTCCGGCATCCAAGGCCAGGTCGAAAACCGGGCCGGGCAATACCCCCAGCACCACGATTATCAGGGCCAGGGCCAAGGCCCCGCTGGTCCCGGCCAGGCCAAGGTCCGGCGCGGCCCCCCGCAGGGGGTCATCCTCGCCTTCGGTGTAGGCGTGGCGCACCAGGGAGAGGTAGTAGAAAATAGCCAGGGCGCTGTTCAGGCACATGATGATGACCAGCCAGTTGTAGCCGTGGCCCCAGGCCCCGATGATCAGCCAGAGCTTGCCGATGAAGCCGATGGAGGGCGGCAGGCCCACCAAAGACATGGCCGCGATGGCTAGGCTCAGAGCCAGGGAGGGCGAACGCCTGGAGAGGCCGTTTAAGTCCCGGTAGGTGAGGTTGCGGCCGTCCGGGGCCAGGCGGCAGAGGATCCAGAAGGCCAAAAGGTTCATGACCAGGTAGGCCAGGGCGTAGAAGCTGGCTGAAGCCAGGCCGTTGGGGGTGGACGGCACCAGGCCCACGATGAGGTAGCCGGCGTGGGCCACGGAGGAGAAGCCCAGCATGCGCTTGAGGTCGCGCTGGGCCAGGGCGCAGAGGTTGCCGAAGGTCATGGACAGGGCGGCCAGGACGGCCAGGACATCGGCCAAAGCCTGGCCGGGCAGGACCAGAACGCCCAGGCGCACCAGCACCACCGCGGCTCCCAGCTTGGGGAGGGTGGCCATATAGGTCGCGGTTTCATTACTGGCCCCCTGATAAGCATCGGGGGCCCAGAAATGGAAGGGGAAGAGGGCCAGCTTGTAGAACAGGCCGGCCATAAAGAGGGTCAGGCCGGCCACGGCCAGGGGGTTACTGGCAAAATCCCAGTCCCGGGCCATAAGTTCCTGGATAAAGGTGGTCTGCTGCCCGGCGATGATCCAGGACAGGCCGAAGAGGGCCACGGCCGTGGACGCCGCGCCGAAGAGGATGTATTTGAGGCCGGCCTCGGCCGCTTCTTTGGATTGGGCCTTGAGGGGAATGATGATGTAGAGGCTGTAGGAGGCCAGTTCCAGGGCCAGATAGACGGTCACCAGTTCCGTGGCCGAGGCTGTCAGGGTCAGGCCCCAGGCCGAGAAGGCCAGGAAGAGGAAGTAATCCAGGCGCTGGCCCTCTTCCAGGGTGGACTGGCGGCGGGCATTGACCACGGTCACGAAAAAGCCCGCGGCCACCAGGACCTTGAAGAACTGGGACAGGCCGTCCACCTGGTAAACGTCCCAGAACATGACCCCGCGGCCGGGGAGGCCGGCCAGGGCCATGACCACCTGAATCCCGGCCAGCACCGGCAGGGTTTTCAGCAGCAGCCGCGTCCCGGCGGTGTCCCGGCCGCCGCCCAGCACCGCGCCGGCGAACAGGTACAGGATTATTATAAACAGGGACACTTCCGGCAGGAGGAGCTGGAAATCCAGGTTCAGGTCCAGGGGATTTAAGCTTTCCAGGTTGGGCATGGTCCTTGGCTCCTGTTCAGTTCCCGGCGGGAAGGCCCGAGGAACTCAGGCGGAAAAGCAGGTCCCCGTAGTCGGGGGCGGTCGAGGCCTGAAATGTTTCGACCGTGTCAATGATGGAGGGGTCGATGGTGGACAGGAGCCCGCCGGGGGCCAGGCCCAGATAGATGACGAAGACGGCCGGGATCAGCAGATAGGCCCATTCCCGAAGGTTCAGGTCCGGCCAGTTTTTGCCCTTGGCCGAGCTGGGCTGGCCCCAGGCCAGTTTCAGGGTGACCTTGAGGGCGTAGGCCGCGGCCAGCATGGCCCCGGGCGCGGTGAGAATACCCAGGAGGGGCACGTTCACCCCGCAAATCTTCGTGGTTTCGCCGAAGGCGGCGGCGATGACCAAAAATTCCCCCACGAAGCCATTGGTGCCGGGGAACCCGAAGGAGGCCAGGCCCATCAGGCCCCAGAAGAACATGAAGGCCGGAAGGTAGCGCCCCAGCCCCAGGTTTTGGTCTATCTCCCGGCTGTGGCTCCGTTCATAGATGGTGCCGATGAGCATGAAGAGGGCGCCGGTGATGATGCCGTGGTTGAGCATCTGCACAATGGCCCCTTCCAGGCCCCGGACGCTGAAGAGAAAGATGCCCAAGGTCACGAAACCCATGTGGGCCACCGAGGAATAGGCCACCAGCTTCTTGATGTCCGACTGGCCCAGGGCTATGGCTCCGCCGTAAATGATGGCGATGATGGACAGGGCGATCATAAAGGGGGCGAAATAGAGGCTGGCCTCCGGGGTCAGGGGCAGGCAGAACCGGAGGAAACCGTAGGCGCCCATTTTCAGGAGAACGGCCGCCAGGATGACGCTGCCGGCCGAAGGGGCCTGGACATGGGCGGCCGGCAGCCAGGTATGGAAGGGGAACATGGGCACTTTGATGGCGAAAGGTATGGCCATGGCCAAAAAGACCCAGTATTGGAAGCCGAAGGAGAAGCGCTGGCCCATGAGCCCGGGTATGGAGAAGGTCCCCCCCTGGATGCGCAGGGCGGCCACGGCCACCAATAGGAGGGTACTGCCGGCCAGGGTGTAGAGGAAGAACTTGAGGGACGCGTAGCGCCGGTCATCGCCGCCCCAGACGGCGATCATCAGGTACATGGGAATGAGCAGGGCTTCCCAAAAAATGTAGAAGAGCACCAGGTCCAGGGCGGAAAAGACGCCCACGCAGGCCGTGGTCATCAACAGGAGGCAGACGTGGAATTCCTTGATCCGCCTGCCTATGTAAGTCCAGGAGCACAGGACGCAGACCGGCAGGGTCAGGATGGACAGCCAGACCATCATGATGCTGATGCCGTCCACGCCCATGAAGTAGGAAAGGCCCCAGACCTCCACCCAGGGAACTAGTTCCACGAACTGGAAGCCGGCCGTCTTCTGAAAACCGACCAGGGGCCAGGCCAGGGCCACCTCCACCAGGGACGCCGCCAGGGTGAAGCGGCGGACCGCGGTTTCGCCTTTAACGAAAGCCAGGCAAATGGCCGCCGCCACTGGCCAGAAGGTCAGGGCGGTCAGAACCGGGAAGGGGGAGTTTTCAAACGGCATGGTATCCTCTTATGCAAACCAGACCAGGGCCAGGATTAGGGCGAGGAAGGCCATCATCATGGCCAGGTATTGCTGCAGCCGCCCGCTCTGGAGCACGGCGCCCAGGCGGCCCAGGCCGCGCACGCCGTAGGCCGTGTTGTCCACCACGCCGTCTATTATCCAGCGGTCGAAAAAAACGGTGAAGGCGGCGTAGAGCTTGATAAGCCTGAGGCCCACCGTATCATAGACATTGGTCCAGAAGCCGTCGATCACGGCCAAGGGCTTGAAGACCAGGGCTTCAGCGGCCCGGCCCAGGAGGCGGTAGAACCAGTCGAAGTCCAGGTTCAGGGCCTTATGGGGGGTGATGACCTTCTTCATCAGGCAGAAGGCCAGGCCGGAAAAACCCAGGAGCAGGAGGGCCTGAAGCACGTTCCATATCCCCCAGGGGCGGTAGAGGTTGTGGTTGGCCTCGGTCATGGCCACGGGCAGGTAGCGGTAAAGCATATCCGGGCAGAGGCCCTGGGCCACGCACAGAAGGGCCAGGATGCCCATGCCGGCATACATGTTGGGCGGCAGGGGTTTAAGCTCCCGCTTCATATCCAGGGGCCGGCCGCCCCAGAAGGCGAAATAGGGGAGCTTGAGGCCCACGGAGATGAAGGTGCCCACCGCGGCCACTTCCAGGCCCAGGGCCACCAGGGTCCGGTGGTCTTCGGCCGCACCGGCGATGGTCATGGTTTTGGAGATGAAGCCGTTAAAGACCGGGACCCCGGAGATGGACAGGGCCGCGACCATGTAGAGGAGCATCACCCAGGGCAGGCGGCCGGCCAGGCCGCCCAGTTCGTCGAGCTTGGCCGTGCCCGCGCTGTAGAGCACGGCCCCGGCGCTCATGAACAAAAGCCCCTTGTAGAGGATGTGGGCGTAGGCGTGGGCGGCCGCGCCGTTTAAGGTCATGGCCGTGCCCACCCCGATGCCGGCCACCATGTAGCCCACCTGGGAAACGATGTGGTAGGAGAGTATGCGCCGGGCGTTGTTCTCCATCGAGGCGTAGAGAACCCCGTAAACGGCCATGACCGTGCCGGCCGCGGCCAGGATCTCCCAGCCGACAAAGCCGCGCATCAGCACATAGACGGCCGTCTTGGTGGTGTAGGCGCACATGAAGACCGAACCCGTGACAGTGCCCCGGGGGTAGGCGTCGGGCAGCCAGGCGTGGAGCGGCACCACGGCCGCGTTGACGCAGAAGCCTATGAGGATCAGCCAGTCATAGCACTGGGCCGTGCCCTGGGTCAGGCCCGAGAGGGCCGTGAACTCGAAGGTGCCGAGGGCCTGGTGGCGCAGGACCAGACCGGCCAGGAGAAACAGGCCTCCGAAGATGTGATAGAGAAAATAGCGGAAGGCGGCCAGGACCGATTCCCGGGTGCGGTTGAAAAAGACCAGGAAGGAAGAGCCCACGGCCATCATTTCCCAGCAGACGAAAAGGGTCAGGTAGTCGCCGGCCAGGACCGCGCCCAGGCCGCCGGCCACATAGAGCAAGGCGGCGGCGTGCTGGGCCGGGTCGTCCACGTGGAGGGCGAAGACCAGGCCGGCCAGGCTCATTATGGAAAAGACCTGGACAAAAAGGCCGCTTAAGGCGTCCAGGCGTCCCAGGGTCAGGGTCTGGCCCAGCCAGGTCAGGGTCAGGTGGTCGCCCATGGGGTTGGTGAAGGCCGCGTAAATGGCGATGATCGGCGGCAGAAGCAGAACCGCCTTGCGCAAAACCGCCGAACCCCGGACCAGGGGCAGGATCAAAGCCGCGGCCAGAAAGGCGAAACTCGGGTGGATGAAGGTCTCAGAGGTCGCCATAGTGATCCTCCGGCCGCTCCAGGAAAAAGGGCTGGATTATCTTCTTAAGCAGAAAGACCATGATCACCCCCACCACAAGGCCGAAGGCCGGCCAGAAGAGAGGCAGGGCGTCCAGGCCGAAATGGGGCTCATGGGGCTTTTCAATGAAGTTGACCAGGGCCAGAAGGGCCAGAACAGCGAAGAAGGTCTTCTTCCAGGCCGAGGCCCGGGCCGGGGCGCGGTTTCCCTCCAGCCAGCGGCCCAAGGGGGAAAGGGCCGAGAGGTCGGCTTCAGACGGGGGCGACCAGGGAGTTTCGTGTTTTTCGTTCATGCGCGGCCTCGCTTCAGGTCACTTCAATAAAACCAGTACAAAATTCTGAAAGACCTGGGGGCAGAGCCCCAGGGCCAGGGAGATCAGGCTGGTCAGGACCAGGGGCGCCACCATGCTCACGGGGGCCTCGTGGTAGTGGCTCAGGTCGGTCCCCTCTTCGGGCTTCAGGAAGAAGGCCCGGAAGAAGATGGGGCCGAAGTAGCCGGCGTTGAGGATGGTGGAGGCCAGGAGAGCGGCCAGGATGAGGATCTGGCCCGCGGTCAGGGCCCCGTCCAGGAGATACCACTTGGACACGAAGCCGGCCACGGGCGGCACGCCGATCATGGTCAGGGAGGCCAGGCCGAAGGCCCCGAAGGTCCAGGGCATCCGGCGGCCCAGGCCGTTCATCTTGCTGATGGCTTTCAAATGGGTGGCCACATAAATGGCCCCGGCCCCGAAAAAGAGGGTTATCTTGCCGAAGGCGTGGTGGCCGATGTGGAGAAGCCCGCCCTGGGCGGCGGCGGCGTTGGGGCTGAAGACCCCGCCGGCCGCGGCCCCCACCAGGGCCACGCCCAGGATGACGTAGGAGAGCTGGCTGACCGTGGAATAGGCCAGCCGGGCCTTGATGTCGTCCTTGGTCAGGGCGATGCAGGAGGCCACCACGATGGTCAGGGCGGCCAGGTAGGCCGTGGGCAGGCTCAGGCCGAAATCATGCATGGTCTGGGCCCCGAAGAGGGACAGGATGATGCGGCTCACCGAGAAGACGCCGGCCTTGACCACGGCCACGGCGTGCAACAAGGCCGAGACCGGGGTGGGGGCCACCATGGCCGAGGGCAGCCAGTTGTGGAAGGGCATGAGGGCGGCCTTGGCCAGGCCGGCGATAAAGAACACGTAGGTCAACTGGATGAGCCAGGGGTTCTGGGCGGCCAGGGCGGTCTTGTAGGTGCCGTCAAAGTTCAGAAAGAGGCCCCGGTTGATCTCTCCCAGGGAAAAATCCAGGTTCCCGGCCAGGACGTAGGTCAGGGCCATGGCCGGCAGGAGGAAGAGCTTGGAGGTGCCCATGAGATAGACCATGTATTTTTTGGCCCCGGCAAAGCCTTCCTCGTCCTCGTGGTGGGCCACCAGAGGGTAGGTGAAGACCGAGATTATCTCGTAGAAGAGATAGAGGGTGAAGACGTTGGCGCTCATGGCCACGCCCACGGCGCCGAAGATGGCCACACCGAAGCAGAAGTAGTAGCGGGTCTGGGCGTGTTCCTTAAGGCTCCGCATGTAGCCGACATTGTAGCTGGTGGCGAAGAACCATAGAAAGGTGGCGATGAGGGCGAAGATGATCCCCAGGCCGTCAAGACAGACGCTTATGGTCATCCCGGGCAGGATGCAAAAGAGATCCTGCTTCCAGATGATACCGCTCAACACTTCCGGGATGAAGCGGGCCACGGCCAGGAAGGCCAGGGCCGCGGCGACGAAGGAGACGCCCTCGCGCAGGTTCTGGGACCGCCGCCCGGCCAGGAGAATGGCGAAGGGGGCGATGAAGGTGACGACCAGCGGCAATACGAGTTGGGAGTTCAGGCTGGTCATAGGGCGGCATCCTTAAGGGACGTGAGGGCCGAGGTTTCCACGCTGCCGAAGCGGCGATAGACCACCACCATCATGGCCAGGACCAGGGTGGCTTCGGCCGCGGCCAGGCCCATGATGAAGATGGCGGCCAACTGGCCCGTGACCGGATCGGCCGAGGTGAGTTGGGCCGCGGCCACCACTGACAGGCCGGCCCCGTTCAGGAGCATCTCCACGGAAATGAGCATGCCCACCAGGGTCCGGCGGGAGACCAGGCCCAAAAGGCCGAGGGCCATCAACAGAAGGGCCGCCAACATGAATAGGGTCAGGTGGCTGAACATATCAGTTTCTGAACCTCCGGTCCCAGACCAGGAGCACCCCGCCGGCCATGGCCACCAGCAGGATGATGGAGATAAGCTCGAAGGACAACAGGTAATAGCTCAATAGGCCGTGGCCCAGGGCGGCCAGGGGCACTTCCAGGGGCGGGGCGAGGCGGCCGAACTCCCCGGCCCGGGTGGCGATGATGGGGGCGAAGAGGGCCAGGGGAGCCAGGGCGGCCAGGAGGGCGCCGAAGATATGGCCCAGGCCCGGCCCGTAGGCCTCCTCGCCGGTCTGGGTGTTTTTCACCAGCATGATGGCGAAGAAGATCAGGACGCAGACGGCCCCCACGTAGATCAAAAGCTGCATGAAAGCCAGGAAGGGGGCGGCCAGAAGCAGGTAGAGCCCGGCCACGCCCAGAAAGGTCAGCACCAGGCCGATGAGGGCCCGCACCAGGTGGCGGGAGAGGGCGGCGCCCAGGCCGCCGGCCAGTATGAGGAGCACATAGAAGGAGAAGGCGGCGTAGGCCGCTATTTCCTGGGCCGAACCCGACAGGGTCAGGTAGGACAGGGCGTGCCAGTAATTTTCGGCCATTGTGGAAAAACCGCTCATGCCGCCACCGCTTCTTTCCCGTTCCGGGCCAGCCGGGCCAGGAGGTCCCGCACCATATCCTCCCGTTTTTCAGCCACCCAGTAGAGGTCGTGGGAAAAACGTAAAGCCCCCGGGGGGCAGGCTTCCACGCAGGTGCCGCAAAGGCTGCACAGGGAAAAATCGCTCAGCCATTGTTTCGGGGCCTTGCCTTCGCCCTTGACCACGGTCAGGCAGTGGCTGGGGCAGGCCTTGGCGCATACCCCGCAGGAGACGCAACGGTGTGAAGTGGGGTCGTCCTCGCCCGGCACCAGTTCCACCGGCCCGCGGAAAGTGACCAGATCCTCGTCCTGTATGGTCTGGCGGGGGTAGTGGGTGGTGAGCTGGGGGTGGCCTAAACTCTTAAGCCCGAGCCAGCCCGGGAAGGGGCCCAGGCCGTAGCGGCCGGTGACCCACAGGCCCACCAGGAGGGAATAAAAGCCTTTGATATTGTCCAGGACAGCTTTGAGCATAGCTTGGAATCCTTAAAGCTTCAGGACCAGGGCCGTGAGCCAGAGATTCAGAAGGCCCAAGGGGAGCAGCCACTTCCAGTTGATGTTCAGGAGCTGGTCGAAGCGCACCCGGGGGTAGGTCCAGCGGACCCAGATCATCAGGGTCATCAAAAAGCCCATTTTAATGAAGGTCCACCACACCCCCGGGGCCAGGGGCCCGCCGGAGCCGCCCAGAAAGAAGACGGCCGCCAGAAAGGAGACCAGGAGCATGGAGGTGTATTCGGCCATGAAATAGAGAGCGAAGCCCATGCCGGAATATTCGGTGTGATAGCCGCCGGTGAGTTCGGATTCGCCCTCGGGCAAATCAAAGGGGGCCCGGTTGGTCTCCCCGAACATGCAGATGAGGAAGATGAAAAAGGCCAGGGGCTGGCGGGCCACGTTCCACTCCCAGGGCCAGGCCCCCTGGGAGTCGTTGATGAGGGTCAGGTTCAGGGTGCCGCACTGGAAGGCCACGGCCAGAATGGCCAGGATCAGGGGTATCTCGTAGGCCACGGCCTGGCTGACGGCCCGGGCCGCGCCGATGAGGCCGTATTTATTGTTGGAGGCCCAGCCCCCGGTCAGGACGGCCAGGCCCTCGAAGCCGGCGAAGGCCAGGATCAACAGGACGCCCAGTTCCGCTTCCAGGCCGGTCAGAAGGGGCCCGAAGGGGATGACCAGGAACATCAGGAACATAGGGAACATGGCCAGGACCGGCCCCAGGAAGAACAGGAGGTGGTCGCAGTTGGCCGGGACCACCAGTTGCT
>Ga0082212_10003408_pt1 | contig 22557 bp, 19 predicted proteins | sample TergutNt197P3_FD_71548 | JGI IMG/M metagenome (GOLD analysis project Ga0082212, IMG submission 71548) | Neocapritermes taracua P3 segment gut microbial communities from Petit-Saut dam, French Guiana - Nt197 P3 | ecosystem: Host-associated > Arthropoda: Insects > Digestive system > Gut ...
CCGTAGATACCGCAGAGAGCCCGGTATAAGTCATAGTCATACTCAGATAATTCGACGCGGGTGTTGACAGGGAATGATTTTTCCCTGAATTCCCAGGATTCCGGAATAAATTCCCAGTGTACCATGGCCCCATAAAGGTAATAATCCTTAACACTGTTCATCATTGCAGTACCCGGCCATTTACCTGCTGCCTTAGCATTATTGTAAAATTTTACCAATTGTAAATCAAAACGGTAGTCATCCGGATCATTATCCGGGCCGAGGGGGAAGCGGGGGCAGCCAACTTTTACCCCGATCTCATAGTAAATATCAAAGAAGGCCTCGCCGAAGTGGAAATAGTCTGATCTGGGGCGCGCGGAATCGGCGTCTCCGCCGGCAGGGCTGCCGTCGGCTTGAAGAGGGCTGTAATGGCGCATAACATCATCAGCGGTGCCGACGATAAAGGGTTTTTTAAATTTACCGTTACCCAGGAAATTGCCGGGGACATCGGTAGCTTTGATAGCGGTACGCGTATAGGTATCGCCGGTTTCGCCATGGACATAAAGCTCGCGGAACTCGGGAACCTCATAAACGGACTGGGAAGCGCCTACCAAAAGCGCCTTAAATCCCGATTCTATAAAAGGCAGGGTCAGAAATTCCGAGCGCCCGCAAAATCTGTGCATACCTTCGGCGACCTGCCTGGCTATAAATTCCTCTGTATACCTGGGCTCGGTTGTCGCCGAGAAAATATTGCCAGCTGTGTAGTCGGTTCCGTAATCACGGATCTGCTGCCCACTATTACCCGCCTCAGCCGCGGCATAAGCATAGACCCTGGACATGTAACCCAGTGATCTTTCCGTGTAGAAAGCTTGCCATTTGGCGGTTCTGGTTTCATTCGCGACTGTGAGCGTTATCCTTGTGGCAGCAACAGGACCTTTTACGCTTTGGTTTCCATCAAGGAAAAAACCTTCCGGCGAACCACGCGTTCTGCTGCGCGGATCTCCGGTATCCAGTGCCTGCTGTAATCTGATATTCACAACACCGCCTCTTTTCCCATAGTCACCAAAATTGAAATAAGAAAGGAATTCCCATTCTACTTCCACCCCGTCAACTTTAATCGAAAAGAGCATTTGTGCTTGAGCTGCAATAACAGGTTCACTGTATTCAATTTCCAGCACATCACTATTAATTAAGTAAACATCCTTCAATTCTGCCAAAGAAGCATCAAAAAACACCGCTTCTTGTATTTCTTCTTGGCGCAAACCCAAATCCGGCTCACCTTCGGAGGCTGAAGCAAAAAGCAAGCCCCCAGAAACTACCGCAAAAACCAAAACAACCGCCATCACAGATATTGCCTTAACTGATAATAAGTACTTTTTAGTTCTCATAAAACCCTCCCTATACTAAAGCAAGAGGACAGAGTGTGTAGAAAAGCGCGAAAAAGACGCTTTTCATTTATTAAATTCTTGTTTTTTATTGACACTTTGTGTCCCTTAGGCACTTACTCCCGAAATTCTGTGTAAAATGGCAAAATTTTCGTGCCGCCGTATTCCTGCTCCTACTCAAAACTCAACACTCAAAACTCAACACTCCGGCTTGTCCGGGTTAGGTACTAAGGCTGCCAAGCAGCCTAGTATTTGATCTTTCGTTCTTTTATCTCAGTTAACAGCGCCAAATAGCGCTGATAACGTCCTGATCCGATCAGTTGCTCGGATTCTGCTTTTTTTATGGCGCAATCCGGTTCTTTGTGATGCAAACAGCCGTCGAAACGGCAGGGGCCAAAAGCGGAAAAATCGGGGTATAAGCCCGGTAAATCTGCTTCTGTCAAATCGTCAGGTAAATCAAGCAAAGAAAAACCGGGCGTGTCGGCTACCATGGCATTTTGGTCCATCAGCAATATTTCCACCTGCCGGGTCGTATGTTTGCCCCGGCCCAAACGGCGGCTGATATCCCCCGTCAGCAGCCCCAATTCCGGGCTTAAGGCATTTATCAGGCTGGATTTTCCCACTCCGGAAGGACCGGCAAATACCGAGATCTGCTTTTGCAGGCAGGAGGATAATTCCACGATTCCTTCGGTCTTTTTGGCGCTGGCTCTGATCACCAAAAAACCTGCCGTTTCATAGGCGGCCAGCTCCCGGTTGATTTCGCTTTGCTCAGATGCGTCCGGCAGATCCCATTTGTTAAAACAAATAAGCGGATTAACTTCCATGGATAAGACCATCACCAGCATCCGGTCCAGCAAAAGCCAGTCCGGACGGGGGTTTTGGGCAGCCAGCACCAAGACCGCCTGACTGATATTGGCTACTTTGGGGCGGAGTAAATGGTTACGCCTGGGTAAAATATCCACTATCATGGCCTTGACCATTTCCCGCCCGGCCAGGGTTTCCCCATCGGCTACCGGTTCCAGCAATACCCGGTCGCCGCTATAAATAATATCTGTTTCCCGGCGCAAACGCCCCCGAACCTTTGCCACCAGTACTTTATTTCCATAATTTTCCAATTTGGTTATCAGTACATGATAAAAACCGCCCGCGCCTTTCAGGACAATGCCGGAAATAGTATTGGCATTGCCTTGATCTGGCAGGGTCGCCTCTTTTCCGCTACTCAACTTTTTCCGTATGCACCAATATCTCATCCAAATAGACATTAATGGCGCCCCTGCTGTAGTAAGTTACATTCTCTGAAACCATAGTGCCCGGCAAATGCTCGCTGCTGTAGACTTCCTGGCCGCTGCCTTTCACATCATCGATCTTGATGGAAAGGGTATGATAGCGCTCATCATCAGGAATCAGGTAAGTGACTGTAAAAACCTTTTGTACCGGCCCGGGTCCTTCGCTTACCGTCACATCAATAGCGGTGTCCTCGTCCACTACCTCTTCCGCAGCTATAGCCTGAGAGAGAATGATCCCGCTGACATATTCATCGCTGGCCTTGTAAGTCTGGTTGCCCAATCTCAAGCCTTTTGCCTTCAGCTTACTCTCGCCTTCGCTCAAAGTGCTTTTTTCGATATTGGGAACGGCAACAGGACGGGCCTTTTTGCCCAGGCTCACCGTGATCTGAACCGTTTCATTCTGCTTGACCATAGTCCCGGACGGGGGAAATTGTCTGATTATATCGTCTACGGGAATATCATCACTATACTCTTCAGTAATATCCTCTCCCAGCAATAAGTTACGGCTGCTAAGCATAAATTCCGCATCCCGCCGGGAATAACCTATCAACTTGGGCACTTCTACCATGCTAGGACCAAGGCTTACTACCAGGTCTATACCTCTTAGTTCCGGAACTTTGTTTCCTGCCGGAGTACCTTGGGATATGACCCGGTTTTCTTCTATATCATTATCATTTTTATGCTCGACATGGCCGACTTTCAATTTTACATCTGCCAACATCTGAGCAGCCTCCACCAGAAACATACCCTCTACCTTCGGCACCTCAACTTCTATTGTGGGCGGAACCTTTATATCGCCCATTATTCGTGCCACCATCCAGATCAGACCGGCAAGCAGAACTACTGCCAATACAATCAAAATGCCCCGCACCCATTTGCCGGCGGCGGACATCGGCCTGTATTCATCATATTCCTGCTCTTCATAGGGGATCTGCCTCTCTTTTTTCCGGATATCTTCGCGGGCCAGCTGCCTTTGAGCCTTTTGCACCTCCCCGGTCAAATCCCGGGTACTGTGCAGATTTTCTTCCTTGGGCAGCTGCTGAAAAACCGTATTCAAGCCCTCGGTAACGGCAACAACACTGTTTTTCATATCCCGCGCCGAACTGTAGCGAAACTCCGGGGTTTTGCGCATGGCCCGCATCACCACATAGGAAAGACCCACCGGCACCTGGCTGTTGACCTGATGAGGAGGCAAGAGTTCCCCCTGCACATGCTGCATAGCAATGCTGATGGGGGTATCTCCGTCGAAAGGCAGCTGCCCTGTCAGCATTTCATAAAGCACCACACCTGCGGAATAGATATCGGTTTTTTCTGCGGCTGAAGCCCCCTGCACCTGCTCCGGAGCAATATAATGCACCGAGCCCATGATCCGGGAGGAGGTATTATAAGTCATTGTCACATCATTGGTTCCCACGGCAATACCAAAATCTGTCACCTTGACCCGGCCGTCCCGGGCAATCAGAATATTATGAGATTTGATATCCCGGTGGATCACGCCTCTTTCATGGGCATATTCGATCCCATCCAAAGCCTGGCAGATAATATTGACGGTATCACCCAGGGATAAAGCCCCCTGGCGCTTGATATAAGCTTTCAGGCTTTCCCCCTCCACAAATTCCATGACGATATAGTGCAGGTTTTCCTCAAAGCCTACGTCATAAACAGATACGATATTACCATGAGAAAGATTGGCTACAGCTGTTGCTTCCCGGCGGAAACGGCGGACAAATTCCTCATCGCTGGCATATTCTTCCCGTAAAATTTTAATTGTAACCTTACGCTTCAACATATTATCCAAGCCCCGGTAAACTATAGCCGTGCCCCCGGAACCGATTTTTTCTTCGATAATATAACGGTTATTAAAGAGTTTGCCGATCAAACCGCTCACCACCTTTAGCAATTACAAACCAGAACCAAAGAGATATTATCCAACCCGCCTTGAGCCAGGGCTCTAATCAATAAACTTTTGCAGGCAGCCTCTAAATCCCCATTATGATCAATAATAAAATAAAGCAGCTCCTGATCATCCACCATGGAAAACAAGCCATCGCTGCACAAGAGCAAATAATCATTTTTTTGCCAATTGAGCACCTGATTATCCAGCTGCAAAATCGCATCCTGGCCGATAGCTCTGGTAATAATATGGCGATGAGGATGCTGTTTGGCTTCATCCTTGCTGATACTGCCGTCTTTCAAGAGTTCCTTTACCAGAGAATGATCATCGGTCAGTTGCCGGATCTCCCCTTCACTGATCAAATATGCCCTGCTATCGCCAACATGAGCCAAATTGATCAATTCATCTGTCAGCCAAAGAGCAGTCATAGTAGTGCTCATTCCCTTATTGTTTTTAGGGTTTTTACCCAAACCCTGCTGATATACTATGTCATTGGCATGATAAAAAGCCTCTCGGAGTATCTCCTGGCGAAGCTCACTATCGGTCTCTTCCGGTTTTTCCTCTATGTCGGCAATCACCGTATCCACCGCGCTGGAACTGGCAATCTCTCCCCCTTCATGGCCGCCGACCCCATCGGCGACAATAAAAAGCCCCAAATCCTCATCAGCAAAAACCCGGTCCTCATTGCTTTTCCTAACCAATCCAATATGAGACAAAGCTGCACTTCGCAAAACAACACCCCCAAAAAATCGAATGAGGAATTAGGAATTAGGAATTAGGAATGATCGTAGCTTCGCCCCGCGAAGCATTTTATTCAAATAATTGTTTTTGCGGAGCAAAAACTACAGTAATTCCTCATTCCTAATTCCTCATTCCTAATTCCTAGTCCCTACTTCTCAATTGGCCGCATGCTGCATCAATATCCAGTCCTCTTGGCTCTCTTACCTGCACTTCTAAATTATAGTTAGATAATATTTCGCTAAACACTTTTATTATTTCTCCTTTTGGGGCAAAAAATCCTGTTTCCTTAACAGAATTTGCCGGAATAATATTAAGTAAGGCATCGCGGCCTGCTAGAAGCCGCCCCAGAGCATGAGCCGCCCCAATATCGTCATTGATCCCGGCAAAGAGGGCATATTCATATGTGACCCGTTGCCCGGTTTTTTCCCGATAGTAGGAACAAGCCGCCAGCAGTGACCGCAAAGAGTTGGTTTTGGCAGCCGGTATCAGGCTGCGGCGCAAGCCTTCATTGGCAGCATGCAGAGAAAGAGCCAATCCCAAGGGCCAGCCCCAATCGGCTATTTTATAGATTTGCGGCGCTAAACCACAGGTAGATATAGTTATTCTTCTCATGCCGATATTCAGACCTTGGGGATGATTGAGAATAGCTATGCTTTGGCGCAGCGCCGCCAAATTGAGCAACGGTTCCCCCATCCCCATATAAACCAGATTGGTGATTTGTTCAAACCCCAGCTTCCTGGCCTCCTGTCCGGCCAGGAGAACCTGGGCGGTCATTTCCCCCGGCAACAAATTGCGGCCCGGTCCGGCCAAGGCGGTGGCGCAAAAAGCACAACCGATAGCACAGCCGGTTTGGCTGCTGATACAACAGGTAGCCCGGTTTTTGCTCTGCTGCCGGGTATAAAGCATCAGGGCCATTTCCACTTGCCGGCCATCATCCAGTTCCAGCAGCAGTTTAACTGTGTCTTTTGCCGCCGATTCCTGCCTTTTGAGCACTTTAGGATAATGCAGAACAGCATTCTCATCCAGAAATTGCCGCAAATCCCGGGGCAGATTAGTCATTTCCGAAAAGTCAGCCGCGCCGCGCTGATGCAGCCAATGAAAAATCTGATCCCCTCGATAGGCAGCAAATCCCCGGCTTTGGCTCCAAATCCGCAATTCCTCCGGCAAAAGTGAGCTTAGATCCGTTTTCATCTTAACCATCCCTTTTTTGCATACGGGCATAGAAAAATCCTTCTGTGCCCAAATCTTGCGGCAATAATTGCCAAATACCTCGCTTGGCTGCAGCCAAATCCTTTTCCGGCAAGTGGGCAGGCAATAAGTGAGCAAAAGGGGCTGATTTATAATTGGTAAAATTTTCCATAAACCAAACAATATTCCCTTCATTTTCTTCTCCGGTGACCGTACAGGTGGAAAAGAGTAAAATCCCTCCCGGCCGCAAATAGCGGTCAGCAGCGGTTAGCAAGCGGCGGCCCAAAGCCGCAAGCCTGGGAATATCTTCCGGTTGCTTCCGCCATCTGGCATCGGGGCGGCGGCCCAAAACTCCCAGCCCGCTGCATGGAGCATCCAAAAGCAGATAATCCGCCCAATTGGTATATTTTTCCGGTAGTTGCAAGGCATCCCCCGCTTGAGCCAGAATACTATTTATCCCCAAGCGGCGGCAGTTTTCCTTGAGCAAATCCACTTTGTGGGGGTATAAGTCAAAAGCATGGATTTGGGCTTTATCCCCGGTAAGCTGAGCTATATGGGTTGCCTTGCCGCCGGGAGCAGCGCATAAATCCAGGATATGGCTGCCGCAAGCAGCGCCCAGGATATGCCCGGCCAGCATGGAGGCCTCATCCTGCACCTGAAAAAGCCCGGACTCAAATTGGGGCCAACGGCCCAAGCCTGCACTATGAGGCAAAAAAATAGCTTCCGGGGCCAGGCGCCCAAATCCGGCATCCTCCCTTTTTAGCTGAAGTAATAATTGATCCCGGCTTATCCTCAGAGTATTAGTACGAATACTGATACCGGAAAGCTGATTGTGAAAGCGGCAAAAAGCTTCCACCTGCTCCAGCGGCCACAAATCCAGCAGATAAGCCAGCAGCCAGCGGGGATAGGACAAGGTTAGGCTCAAGTAAGCAGCCAGGTCATCACCGCATTCCTGCCGGGCCAAAGCCTCCGGATCCAATTCCTTCTGCCGCCGTAAATAGTTGCGCAAAACCGCATTGGTAAGGGCAGCCGTACCCTGATGCCCATATTTTCGAGCCAGCTTGACTCCCTCGTTAACAGCCGCGGAGGCCGGGATCTTATCCAAATATAACAGCTGATAAAGGCTGAGACGCAACACCCAGCGAATGGGCAAAGGCAGCTTTAAGAGGGGTTGTTTCAACAAAAACCCCAGCAAAAAATCCAAGGAAGCCTGATGGCGTAAGGCGCCATAAAAAAGTTGAGTAAAAAGCCTGCTTTCGGCTGCAGGCCACTCCCCGGCGCCCAGCCGCGATGCCGCTTCCAAATTAGCATAGGCTCCTTCTTTATCCACCCGCAGCAAAGCCAAAAGCGCTGCTTCCCGTGCCTGTATATTTAAGTTACTCATTACTAATTCCGTCTGGACAATAGCAACAAACGCAATAGCTGCAAAATCCCGACCAAAGCCGCAGCCAAATAGGTCAAAGCCGCCGCATTCAAAACCTTTTTGGAAGCCTTTATTTCCTCCCGGTCCAGATAACCATCCCCTGATAAAATAGCCAAAGCCCTCCTTGAAGCATTAAACTCCACCGGCAAAGTTATCAGCTGGAAAAATACTACCGCCGTAAAGCAAATGATCCCGATCTGGATCAAGGAGAAAAAACTGAAAATCAGACCGGCAATAACTAAAGGCCAGGCCAGGTTAGAGCCAATACTTGCCACCGGAGCCAAAGCGGAGCGGATGCGCAAAGGGAAATACTCCTCACTGTCCTGGATGGCATGGCCCACCTCATGGACCGCTACTCCGATAGCCGCCAGGGACGAACTGTTATAGACAGGTTCGGAAAGACAGACAACCTTGTGACGGGGATCATAATGGTCGCTAAGCTTGCCGGATACACCCTTCACCTGTACATCCCGAAGGTCATAAGCGTCCAAAACCCGCCTGGCCACAAGAGAGGCAGGCATTCCCATACGGCTGGACTCCCTGCTATAACGGTTAAAAGTACCCTGCACCCGGATCTGAGCCCAAAGCGAAACAATTATCCCCAAAATAACCAAAATAACCGTAGGATCATAAAAAAACATTCCGGCTCACCCCCAAAATAACTTATTACCCATTACCCATTACCTATTACCTATTACCTATTACCTATTACTTATTACTTGCCCTTTTACCTCGGGCAAAAGCAACGGCGGGCATTTTGGTTTTGCCCTCCGGCTGCACCTCGATCAAGCCCAGCCGGCCCTCACCCGCAGCCAGCCAAACAATATTTTCTTCTATTTCAATTATGGTACCGGGAGGGGCCGAACTGCTCTCTGCCCGGTATACCGACTGCCGGATTTTGAGCCTTTTCCCTTCGAATTGAGTATAGGCCCCCGGTGTGGGCGACAAGCCCCGAATTTGATTGTGCAAGGCAAAAGCCGGTTTTCGCCAGTCAATCAGTTCATCTTCTGCTTTAAGCAAAGGGGCGTAGCTGGCCAAAGCCCCATCCTGAGGCTCATATGCCGCCCGCCCGGCTTCGATCAGATCCAAAGTTTCCAAAAGCAAACCGGCGCCATCTACTTTCAATCGGTCGTAGAGAGATCCGGTATCCTCATTTTCGCCAATAGCCAGCCGGGCTTTCAGTATCATATCGCCGGTATCCATACCCAAATCCAGGCGCATGGTAGTTACCCCGGTTTCCCTCTCACCATTGATAATAGCCCAATGAATAGGCGCAGCCCCGCGATAGGCGGGCAAAAGAGAGGCATGAAGATTGACCGCGCCCAAAGGCGCCAGTTCCAGAAGCGGCGCTTTTAAAAGCTGGCCAAAAGCCACTACAACCAAAATATCCGGCTGCCAGGCAGTGATTTGAGCCAGGCTTTCCTCATTATTGACCCGCCGGGGCTGAATCAAAGGCAGGCTATAGGCCAGAGCCAGCTCCTTGACGGGAGTAAAGGCCAGCTTATTACCGCGGCCTTTGGGCCTATCCGGTTGGGTGACGACCCCAATAACCTCATGATGACTAGTCAGAATTTTCTGCAAAGAAGGAACAGCAAAATCCGGACTGCCCAAAAAAACTAAACGCATAAATCTACTCCTCGACCTCTTCCACCATGATATCAATAAAAAGCTGCCCTTCCAAGTGATCTATTTCGTGCTGTATAGCTCTGGCTAAAAGATCCTCCGCCTTGAGGCGAAAGGTTTGGCCAAAACGATCCTGGGCCGATATTTCCAACTTGGCGGCACGGGGCACCATTCCCCGGATTCCCGGTATGCTCAAACATCCTTCACTCTCATTTTTTTGACCCTTGGCTTTAATGATCACCGGATTGATCAGCTCATATAAATTTTCCTCGATTTCAACGATTGCCGCCCGCTTGCTCACTCCTACCTGAGGCGCAGCCAGGCCCACCCCTTTGGCTTCCTTCAGGGTCAGCTGCATATCGTCTAAAAGCTCATGCAAAACCGAGTTGAAACGCAATACCTGCTGAGCCTTCTCCCGCAATATTGGATCACCCTCAAAAACAATCTGGCGCAGCTTCGGCATGGATCCACCAACCTTCCGGCATATTGAGAACCTGCATTCACAGTCTCTGAATCCAGGTTCTTATAAGAAAATTATAACATATACATACCATAATGACAACTGCCTTAACAAAATATTCTTAACTTGTCTTTCCAAATCCTGTAAGTAAAAAAAATTTTTTGTAAAATAGGCGAAAAACTCTTGCCATAAGGCAATAATATATGTATAATAGCTTAAGGCAAGTCAATTTTAGCTCTGTGGAGAGATGGCTGAGTTTGGTCTAAGGCGCACGACTGGAAATCGTGTATGGGCTTATACCCCATCGAGGGTTCGAATCCCTCTCTCTCCGCCAAATATCGGCGCTATCGCGCCCTTTTTTTTTAGTGAGGAGTTACATATGACAGGCAAAAAAGAAGCAAAATTACTGAAAGACATCCCGGCTGTCCGCTGGACGGTGCTCATGCTCTTAGCGCTTGCTATATTTTCCGCTTATTACTTCGAGGATATATTATCACCCTTGAAATCCCTTCTGGAAACATCCAGGGGCTGGGATTCGCTGGCCTTTGGTACATATGCGGGATCTGTATCCTTTTTCAATGTTTTTCTCTTCTTTTTGATTTTTGCCGGAATCATTTTGGATAAAATGGGCGTACGTTTTACGGCTATTTTAGCGGGTGTCGTTATGGTAGCAGGTGCGGCTATAAACTGGTATGCCGTCACAGACCTGTTTGCCGGAACAAATTTAGAAAACTGGTTCAACAATAACCTGAATTATATTCCGGTATTTGATCAATTAGGTGTTTCCCCGTTTTATAGGGAGATGCCGGCTGCCGCAAAATTGGCATCCATTGGCTTTATGATCTTTGGCTGCGGCGAAGGAATGGCGACTGTTGCTGTTATGCGCGGCATCGTTAAATGGTTTAGCGGCAAAGAACTGGCTTTGGCCTCCGGACTGGAGATGGCGATCGGACGCCTGGGCATGGCTACTTGCATGATATTTTCCCCCCTGATCGCAAGATCCGTCATTGCCGGTAAAGCTGATGTTTCCCGTTCGGTATCATTCGGGCTTATTTTGTTGATAATCAGTTTGATTTTATTTATTATTTATTTCTTTGCGGATAAAAAAATGGATCTTCAAGTCAACAAAGCTAAAGTGAAGGGCGATCCGTTTAAAATAAAAGATATTGGTAAGATATTTACCAGCAGCGGGTTTTGGCTGATTGCTTTACTTTGTGTATTCTTTTATTCGGCGATACTTCCCTTCCAAAAATATGCTGTTAATATGCTTGAGTGCAATCTCAACTTCACCCCACTGGCAATGGATTCTTTTTGGAGAACAAACACAGCTGCAACCGTTCAATATATTGTTATTTTAGCGACTGCTGCTGCCGCATTTTCGAGTAATTTTTGGAAGAAGAAAGTCAAAAATCTGTTATTAGCCTGTTCCTTCCTTTTACTTATTGTTGTTTGTTTTATGACATACGCCCAGCAATCCCCCGGAGCAATTTCTTCTGTACTACCCTTATTGGCCATGTGTATTACGCCGATTTTAGGAAACTTTATCGACCGAAAAGGAAAAGCCGTCACTATGCTGATGCTGGGTTCCATACTGCTGATTGCCTGCCATTTAACATTTGCCTTCATTTTGCCTCTGCTTAAAGGATATGTGATAGGGGGCTTTATTGTAGCTTATGCTGCCATTTTAGTATTAGGAGCCTCATTTTCCCTGGTTCCCGCAGCTTTGTGGCCGTCGGTCCCCAAGCTGGTCGACAAAAAAGTCCTCGGCACTGCCTATGCTTTGATTTTTTGGATCCAAAGCATCGGTTTGTGGCTCTTCCCCATCCTGATCGGCAGGACCTTGACCTCATCTAATCTGGATGTGGCTGAAAAACTGAACTTGGGACTGATAACTTCTGACGAGGCATCGGTCATGTACAATTACACAAATCCGCTGATCATGCTAGCCTGCCTTGGCGGCGCCGCTTTGATCTTAGGTTTTGTTCTAAAAATCACAGACAAGAAAAAAAGAATAGGACTGGAACTGCCTAATCTCAATGCACCTGTAAATGCTGATCGCTCAGTAGAAAATCAGCCGGGGTGATTATCTTGATCATGGATGATCGATCGTCTCAATAAAAACCTCAAACCAATGTAATGAAAATGTTTGCAGTTAATTGAAGTATGATAAAAACTGTGATACAATAATGGGGTACCTTGCCTTGTTTGTTGGAGCAAGGCAAATGCAGAGTACTTATATTAGGCACTTATTCCTGAAATTCTGCGCAAAATGGCAAAATTTTTGTACCTTCGTATTCCTGCTCAAAACTCAAGACTCAGAGCTTAAAACTCCGGCTTGTCCGGGTAAGAGGAGATGCATATGACTATAAAAGACTTTCTCTGTTGCGATACTTTTCAATCTCTTATATCAGAGCTGAAAAACCGCAACATTGACATCATAGACAAGGCAGAGAGCCAAAAAAACGAAACGGTACTAATCAGGATTCTAAAAAACGAACTCAAAGAACGTCAATTTCTACTTTATGGCTTTAGCTGTGTACTACCAAGCGAAGAAGAATCTGTAGAATGGCTATTGTCTTTACTTGAAAATGATTCTGAAAATTTGAAATATATCTGCGCAAGAGATAGGTTTAACAAAGCTACTATGGATGAAATAGCCGAGGAGTATCCTCTCGGAGAAGAGCAGGACAAAGAAGATAAGCCAACAAATAATAAACATCTTGGTTACCCTGAAACGTCTATTGCAAAATTCCTTATTGAGCTAGACATGGTAAAAAACCATCCCAAACAACTCATGGATTATTATAAAAGGTTGCGTATTCCATATGCTACAAAGTTTACATCGGACATGAAGCGACTATATAAAAATACATTCGCCTAATAAGCATTAGACCGCATATGCTCTTGCATTTTATACCTCAACAGGAAGTAAATACCCTGTTTGGGTATTTACTTCTCTCTTTCAGCAAAGCAATCAGTTCATCATCAGATTTTCGGCACGTATTACCCGCAATAACTTGTCTTGAAATGTCTCCTTACTGTCGCGGTCAAAGAACACTTCCAAGATGATTTGTGTTATCATTTAGATAAGATATTAATGAAAGGTGGTGAGAGGTGTGAATATTACAGTTTTTGCGAGCAGCGGTAATGTGTTTGTCAATTGCGAATATATCAAGGGTTTTTCTTTCAAAAATACGGCTATAGGGGATAAGTCTGCCCTTTTGCCGGTTATCTGTGCCGCCTTTGGGCTCTTGCAGAATAACTATGCCTATTTTAGCCGTATTGAATGCCTCTTGCCTCAAAGCCATGCAGCCTGACTAACAGGCTTGTTCATGTATTGAGTTACCCGGGTATTCAAGCGGATACCCGGGTTTTTTGTGCCCAAAAATATTCATTAAGGAGTGCAAAATACATGAACAAATATCTAAAAACCGCTCATTTGTCAGCCCTCGAAAAGACAAATGGCGGCATCATCTATCTCTTGCCTGATATTTTTATCAAAATCTTTACCCTTATTCCCCTCATCTTCCTCTGGCGGGTGGTCATGTCCTATCGAGTCCAGGTTGGGATGAGCCTGGAACAAATGCTCTCGTACACCTATCTCAGTGCTCTTTTGGCAGACCTGCTTGTGGTCAAAACATCTCACAAGATTCACAGTGACAATGGATAACAACATTACCCCTTCTCTTCAAGATGGCAAACTCATCAAGTTGTTAACATTGTGCTTGCCCTCAGGGGATTACGGCTCATAGGCTGCAATGACAGCGGAGGTGTGAACTGTAACGCCTGCCTTGACATTCCCTAAGCTGTGATTTATACTTGGCTTAATGGTAATGGTTTGGTGAAGAAAGGGGAGTTGCCTTGTGTTAAAGCGGAAAGTTTTTTATGCTCAAATCGGGTTACTATTACTGATTTCAGCCGCAGTATTTTTTTCCGGATGTCAAGCAAAAAGAGATTATCTGGGCAGATTAGAGCAGATCCGGTCAGAGCCTCTCGAAATAGAGAAAAAATGGCTGATCCGTGAAAGTGATATTCCCTATGATCTGAACAACGCGGATAAATATCTGATTGAGCAATCGTATATTAATTTTTCCCCGGAAATCCGGATCAGGCGGATCAACGATGGACAGTTTCATATTTTAGGCGTGAAAGCAAATACGTCCGCCGATGGTATGGTTAGAGAGGAATTTGAAACCGATATTTCTGAGGATGAATATCTAAAACTGCTCATGAAAAAAGAGCCGGATACGCTAACGATCCGCAAAACGCGGTATCAGTTTTTTGATGAGAAAATAGGTGAAATTTTAGCGATCGATATTTTTAGCAATGAGTTGGCTGGGCTTGCCTATCTGGAAATAGAATTTGCCGATATTAAGGAGGCCCAAAAATTTGGTGACCCCGATTGGGTAATCAGTGATGTTACCGATCGCAAAGAGTACAAAAATGGAAACTTAGCAAAATACGGTATGCCGCCGGATGTTAATAGGTAATATAGTCTTCCGTAATTAGGAAATAATTACCAAATTCTTCGTGGGTCGCCAGATAAGCCAGGTAAGAGCCGTAGCCATAAGCTGCCATAGATTTTTGCAGGCATTCTTGCAGCAAGTCTCTATTAGCCCCAATATCCACCTTACCCTCAATAAATGCCAAACCATACTCAATGGCAGCAATCCCCATCACCATGGCAGGAGGCACCGGCCAGGAGGAAAAACGGCCCGTGCCAATTGGGATTTCTACTTCTCCTGTTTTAACCCAGCTATGCCAATCATAAACTTCATACTTGCCTTCTGCCAGTCTGCTGTGTATTTGCTCGTTGATCCATTGCACATCGCCGGCTTTATACCAAGGTCCTTCTATACCCAAAGCCCTTGAATAGCCAACATAGGGTCCGGGTTCGCATTGTTGAGCTACAATAGCTTTTTGCTCCAAAGCAGCCAGGATAAGAGTTTCCTGCATGCCATAGTAAGTGGAGAAGAAACAGGTATCAGGCCCGTATTCAGCAACTTTTTTGGTGATATCATCCAAGATGAACTGGTAAGTTACGGAGAAGCCCCCATCATCCATGGGGTCGGGGACTTCGATATAGATAAATTCCAGACCAATTTCCCGGCAAATTCCCTCCATTATCTCCCTTTGACGAGCCAAAATGGAGATGTCCATATGCCGGGGGAAAGAATAATGAACCAGGGTTTTGGCCCCCAGCTTTTTGGCCTGCCGGGGGATAGTGCGGCCCATAGCCAGCTCGTCAGTTTGCATAACTATATCGGCAAATTGGGAAATAGTGTCGGTTTCTCCTGGTGTGATGGCAATTAGCAGTATATCCGGACGGATTTTTCTAATTGCCTCGAAAACCCCTGCGGCAAAATGGTTTTGATTTGCAATCACAACCTTAATATCGGGATCCTTCACCATTGATAAGTAATGGGCAATAACTTCCTCTTTGGTTGGCGCCGAAAAAGGTTCGGGCTTTACCGCCACACTTATATAACCAGGATTGATGTTTTCCTGAGCTACAAACCCATAATATTTCCCCTGGAAGTGTTGAATCCTTTCCGAACCATACATATCCAAGGCTTTTTCAGCACAAAGATTGGCTTCTTCATCATCAAAAAAGCGGAGTGTGCAAAAGGCGATTTTGTAGTTATTAGCCGGCTCCTCTTTCGTCTCCAAGATTATTTCATCTTCTTGTCCCGGTTTTGGCTCTAACTCCTCCGTTTTTTCGCAAGCTACCAGAGGTAGCAGCAAAAACAGAACCAAAACCAGAAATACAAAACGCTTCTTCATAAAAGCACTCCCTTTAGGCTATTTTTCACTATAATGTCCTTTGCATTGATAGATTTCCACTCTATCATCGTCCAAGATCCTATCCATTGCCTGATATTTTTATTAAAACGCAACAGCAGTAAGTACTTAGCAGCTATGTTATTCGCTTTTAGTATAACATGAACGCGAACAATTATCAAATAATGCTGCACTCAATTTTTACGAATTTTTATTGGCTCAAAATAAATTAGTCGATTTTGTCAAACATGCTCCTCCAAAAGATTTCCCGAAGCTGTCCGCTATTTGGAGATCTATTCCCAGCCAGTTATCCAGGGAAAACCGTAAATTTATTATTAGCCATGTCAAAGAAAGCTGGCGCGCAAAAGATCTGGAAGACGCCCTGGAATGGCTGATCACCTACCTTGCCGAAAGACCTTGGATAAAAGTGTGAATTACCTCCCAAAAGTCCTTGTATTTTTCGTGACTTAATGATACAATACATTATATCATCAGACCAATGAGAGGTGAATGGCAATGATACGCACCGCAATGAACGATTTGCACCAATGGAAAAATGGCAAATACCGGAAACCACTGATTATAAGGGGCGCTCGCCAGGTGGGCAAGACTTGGCTGATGCAGGAGTTTGGCCGGACAACATATCAAAACACTGTCTACGTCAACTTTGACAATAACAAGCGTATGGAAGAATTATTCTCTGTTGATTTGCAGGTCCAGCGCCTGATCATGGGCTTGGAACTATACTCCGGGCAAAAGATTGATCCGGCAAATACGCTGCTTATATTTGACGAGGTGCAGGAGGTTCCTAAAGCCCTGACCTCTCTCAAATACTTTAATGAAAACGCGCCGCAGTATCATATCGTCTGTGCCGGAAGTTTGTTGGGCGTGGCATTGCATCAAGGCACATCTTTTCCTGTTGGTAAGGTTGATTTCCTTGACCTTTACCCGCTATCCCTTTTTGAGTTCATGGCGGCGTTAGGCAAAGAGCGGTTTGCCGAGATTCTTATAAACGGTGACTTCGAGATGGCCCATACTTTTCGCCAGGAATATATCGACCTCTTGAAGCAGTATTATTGTGTCGGCGGGATGCCGGAAGCTGTCCTGCACTTTGCCGAAAACAAGGATTGGAATGAGGTGCGCAAGGTTCAGGAACGCATACTTGCAGCTTATGAGCAGGATTTTTCCAAACACGCACCCAACGAAGTTGTTCCGCGAATCCGAATGCTGTGGAATAGCATACCTACCCAGCTTGCAAGAGAGAACAAGAAATTCATCTATGGACTGATCCGGGAAGGAGCGCGGGCAAGAGAATATGAGCTTGCCCTGCTCTGGCTTTGCGATTGCGGCTTGGTCTCCAAGGTTCATCGCGTTAGCGCGCCGCAAATCCCATTGAAGTCTTATCTGGACTTATCCGCGTTCAAGTTGTTTGTGGTAGACGTGGGACTGCTATCTTGTATGGCCGGGTTGCGACAGGATATCTTGTTGGATGGAAACGCACTGTTCAAGGAGTTTAAAGGCGCTTTGAGCGAACAATATGTGCTCCAGCAATTAAATCCCCAAAAAACTCTCAGCGCATATTACTGGACGAACGAGCGGAACACCTCAGAGATTGATTTTCTTATCAGCGATGGGTATTCGCTAATTCCCTTGGAGGTCAAGGCTGAGGTAAATTTGCAGTCCAAAAGCCTTAAAGCCTTTAGAGATAAATTCTCCCCGCCTTTGTCGATCAGAACAGCCATGACCGATTATAAAAAAGAGAATTGGCTGTTAAATCTTCCCTTATACGCTATAGGGACGATTTCACAACAAATATCAAAGCATATCTAAAGGGCACCTCTGAAATCATCAATCGGCGTCCATTCTTTTGATGGGGAAAACAAGTGAATGTTGCAAAAAAGGTGTTTGCGTTATGGCAATGGTTATGCAACATTTCAAATAGCACTATTCTAGGGGTATTATTTTGCAAAATTCACTGCAAAATAATACCCTTTTATTGTTGACAATTCTCACGGCAAGCATTATAATAATTGCAGCAGGAGGTGATTTTCGTGGAAAGACTATTGATGACAAAGCTAATTGCCTGGAAAGATAATCCGGATAAGAAGCCACTGATTGTGCGTGGCGTCCGCCAATGCGGCAAAACTTATTTATTGCAAGAATTCGGGAAAACCTTTTATGAAGATGTAGCCTATTATAAGTTTGACGAAGATGAAAAGCTGGAGGACTTTTTTAGGCCAAACTTAAACCCTCGGAGAATTATCAAAGCCTTGAGTTTATCCCGGGGCAAAGATATTAAACCCGGCAAAACCCTGATTTTTTTTGATGAAATCCAGTTTTGCGGCAAGGCCCTGGCTTCGCTTAAGTATTTTTGCGAAGAAGCGCCCGAATATCATATTGTGGCGGCCGGGTCTCTTTTAGGCATTGCTTTGCCTAAAAAAAGCCAAAATGAGCAAAATCCTTCGTTTCCTGTGGGAAAGGTTTCCTTTTTGACCCTTTACCCCTTCAATTTTTACGAATTTTTATTAGCTCAAAATGAATTACTGGCAAGGCATCTCCAAGAATCATCTTTCGATGACGAACTTCTGCCCTCATTTGCACCTGAATTAAAAGAAAAACTCCTGGAGTTTTTTGTGGTGGGCGGCATGCCAAAAGCGGTCAAAACCTGGATCGAAACAAACAGCATCGAACAAACCGAGGAAGTGCAACAGGAAATACTTGACGGTTTTGAAGTCGATTTTGTCAAACATGCTCCTCCAAAAGATTTCCCGAAGCTGTCCGCAATTTGGAGATCTATTCCCAGCCAGTTGTCCAGGGAAAACCGCAAATTTATTTTTAGCCATGTCAAAGAAAGCTGGCGCGCAAAAGATCTGGAGGACGCTCTGGAATGGCTGATCAGGGCAGGCTTGATCTACAAAGTAGAAAACATTGAAAAACCTTTTCTCCCCATTTCTGCCTATGCTAATCACACTATTTTCAAGCTGTATATGTGCGATATCGGCTTATTGCGAAAACTGTCTAAACTGCCCCCCAAGGTTGTTTTCGATAAAACCCCGGTTTATAGAGAGTTCCGGGGAGCTATGGCTGAAAACTATGTCTTAGGCGAATTGGTAAATATTTATAATTCTACGCCCTATTATTGGACTAGCGACACAAAATCCGGCAAGGCAGAAGTTGATTTTATTATTCAAGAGGATGCAGACATTGTGCCAATTGAAGTTAAGGCAGGTTCGGCAAGCCATGCCCAGTCATTAAAGCAATATTGCCAAAAATATCAACTGCAAAAATCAGTACTGACTTCTCTTGATGATAATAAGCCGAATATTATCCCCCTATATTTGATTTGGAAGATCAGAGAGTGGCTCCAAGATCATTTTTGCCAAATCATCTAAGGCGGTCTTTGACCGCAAGTATTCAGGATTCAGAAATCAGAATGCGGGAAACTTTTGATCACAAAACAACATCGAATATGCGCTTACCACCGTCAAAATCTACCCATTCAGCGCGGCGCTGCTTATTTGCCTCTTTGCGAAAATCAAAAGTCAGCAGATAGCCATTTAACGCCTTTTTATTCTCCATATAGCCCAAAAGCTGTTCATAAGCCTCCTGATGCCGGGAATTGCCGTACCAGATTTTAAGTTCGATAATGAATTGATCGCGCCCGAAATCAACTACAATATCCATGCGGCGCTGGTCGGTGAATTGGCTTTCTATATGATAAAACCCCTGTCCGTTGATCAGCGGTTGCAGGTACAAGAGAAATAGCAGCCGCCCCTGTTTCTCGATAAATTTAAGGTCGCAGCCGCCGAATATTTCGACATAGTATTCCGCGAATTTTAAGAGGCACAATTCCATGTCAAAACGCCCGTTTCTCACCACATCTTGCTGCAAAACCCCTGTTATCTTTGGTATTTCTTCGTTGTCTCCATTTTCTGAAACAAAATAGTTATAAATAAGCGTTTCAAAAATTTTATTGGCAACCCTTACCTTGCCATCCGCTTCTTTGAAAAACCCATACATATAACCCAGGTTCACCAGGGAATTATTTATATTAAAGTTTTTCTCTATTCCTATGAACAGCAGGTCATAGAGATAATTGGCTAATTTTTTGTTGTTTTTAATGTTTTTAAATAGATCCTCAAACAGGGTGTTTTGTTCTTTAAGTATTTTTTGTACTGCCTTCTGCACACCGCCAATTGTCCAGTCTTGGTCGAGTTCCTCGTCTATAGCTTGACAGATTCTTGAGACAAGAAAAGGATAGCCGCTGGTAAACCTATATATCTCATCAGATATTGCCATAATATCCATACCTGTATTATGATCAGCTTCATACTCCCCAAGCATGGCAGCTATCTCATGCGGGCTAAATGACATATCAACTATAAAATTGACGGCGATATTCCATGGCGAATTATAGATCTTGTTTTCTTCGGCTGCCCGGGGATGTTTTCCCTCATTGATCATTTTTAGCTTGATGTTCTTAATATCGTATACTCCTGCCAGGATCACACTGTGAAATGTATAGTCTTTTCTGTTTTTCCTCAGCAGAAACTTATCCCGCAACATTCCCAAAAAGTGCAAAAATACTTGATTATTACTTGTCTTGTCCACCTCGTCTACCATCAGCACGACTTTGTTATCACGGCACATTTCTGTAATATGCTCACTCAATAAATCGAAATCTGTGATTTCATTATTGATCCATTCTTGCACATATTGCTTCGGTGCCGGTGTAAATTCGAGGGATTTTGCTATTTTTTTTAAAAACATAGGACAAAAGGCTTCCGGTGACTCAAACTTCTTTTCACTGAGCCCCTCAAAACTGATTGAGGCAACTAAATATCTGTTCTTAAGGGCATTTTCAAGACATGCTAAAGTAGTAGTCTTACCATATTGCCTAGCCCGGTTTATTGTAAAGTAAGAGCGGCTGTCTATCAATTTACTTATCTGTTCCACTTTACCGCTGATATCGACCATGTAGTCTTCTTCGGGCACGCACAGTCCTGTTACATTAAATCTACGCATATAGCAATCCCTTCCTTGATTAATTTTAACTCCTCTTGAATCTGCATATTCATGTGGCCCACCGCCTTTCATATGCTAAGTATATAATGCCATGGCCGAAAAAGCAAGTAAAATCCCTGTATGTTTATGAAGTAAAAGATGGGGTGAAAGATGGCAAAGGCGATTGATTACAAACATTCAATATACTCAACTACTCTCCGGGCAATCTCTATGCTTACCTTTGAGCAGTCGCCATGTTTGATGTACGCATTCATGTTCCCATGATTGATCTGCAAATCGGTATAAAGCCGGTAATTCGTTATCTTCTTTTCTCGCTGAAGCTGAATAATCCGGTTACGCATCAACGACTTGGTATGCATATCATTTTTGTTCTTGTTTTTTAGATTAAGATAGCTGCGGTAAACTTTTGCATACTCTTCAGGTAATATAGGGTCACCGCTTTGTAAAGATTGCTCCATCCCCTGCCGATCATACTGCTTTAGCATATTGGCATATTCTCTGTGTAGTTCCGGCAATTTAGTCGCAGTCAGCAACACTTTCTCTTTTCCGGAAAACAAAGCAAAAAGGAACAGCGGCTCACGCAATCTGGGATTATCTGACGCCGCTTCGGATGCAAGCTTGCTAAGGCTGCCTGTATTAGAAAATGACAAGGCGCGAACATACTGTTTCAAAAACCCGATAAAGGTCAATTCCCGCATGGGCAAAACCTCCTGATATAGTTCTCATAGTTTACCATAAAATCAGCGTAATTTCTCTCATTTAGCACACTTGCTTTTGCTTCATCATCGTCAGTGGCTAGTTTATCAAGTAAATCCCAGTTCAAATTTTTTAGCACTTCTTCCGCCTCAACATCTGATTGATCAACCGGTCGCCTGGAGTAAAGCTTTGCTATAACCATGTCCTCAAGCGAAGCTGTAAAGAAATCAATTTTACGGCCTTGAAACAAAGGGACAAGCCGGTCTTCATAGTTATAAGGGAAGTTATTGATAAAAGTTTGTACCCGGCAGTTAATATCATATTTTTCAAGCAACGATAGCAGTTTAGGCGAAACCGAGATTGCGTCCAGGTCATGGGTAGCTCTTATAATATACCGTTGGATAATCAGAGCGCCGCCGCCTACTATGACAAGATGGCAGCGCTCATCCGGATCAAGGCTCAGATCAGCATCCTCATCCAGCCGTAAAAGCCGTTTCATTAATTCGTCGCGTGTTAATTTAAGCATAGCACAAGTCTCCTGCGGTAATACTTATTGATTAATACTATTATCTAATTAATATTATGACATAGTATCCTCCAAATGTCAACTTTTCTACTCAACATAAAAGAAACAGGCCGAATTGGATTGAAGAGGTAAAGGTGAGGAAATATATACCGGCAACTTGAGCTTGACCGCAGCAACAATTACCTCCCTTCAGGCAGCAGAGGCGGTGAAGCTGTTGCTGCAACATGAAAGCCGTTAGCCCGTCAATTACTGGAGCTGGATCCTTTGAATAACAGGTAGAGGTTGCCCGATTACAAACATTCAATATACTCAACTACTATCCGGGCAATCTCTATGCTTACCTTTGAGCAGTCGCCATGTTTGATATACATGGATCTTCATGGCACGCAATTACTCCTAAAAATATATTGACATGCTATAGCTAATGAATTGAAAAGGCCAGTAAAAACCATATGGGCTACATTTTTAGCGTCAGATAACAATTCATTGAAGTAGGATTAATAATGAAGGTGATTGGGATATATCTCAGAGATTAAATTTGAGCAATATC
>Ga0082212_10003409_pt1 | contig 22557 bp, 16 predicted proteins | sample TergutNt197P3_FD_71548 | JGI IMG/M metagenome (GOLD analysis project Ga0082212, IMG submission 71548) | Neocapritermes taracua P3 segment gut microbial communities from Petit-Saut dam, French Guiana - Nt197 P3 | ecosystem: Host-associated > Arthropoda: Insects > Digestive system > Gut ...
TGGGTGTCGGCCACCATGAGCAGATAATCGGGGTCCTCAAGGTAGATGCGCGGCCAGCGGCGGTCCACAAAATCGACAATTGTCATGGTCCGTTCGTAGTGCCCCTGCTTGTACAGCGCCTCGGCCATAAAACGGGACGCCAGGCGCACAACCTGGCTTTCCGGGTACTCCTGCATGACGAGTTGAAAATTCTGCACGGCCTCGGCATATTGGCCGTTCGCGAGCTGCTCCATGCCCAGCGCGTAATAGCACTCCGGCACCTGCGAATCCATGGGGTATTTGTTGCGCAACGCGCCGAAATATCCGGCCGCATCCTGCTGGTTGCCGGTGCGCAGATTGATCATGCCGAGCCGTTCGAGAGCGCGAGGCACTTGCGGCGAACTCAGGTTGGCGTTCATGGCCTCGCTGGTGCTGGCCACGATCGGCTCGTAGCCTTCCAGCCACTTGCCGTTATACATGCCGGTGATCGCATCGCTCAACAGATACAGCATTTCTTCGCGCTTTTCCGGCGGCATGATCGCTTCTTTGAGTTGCACGAGCAAATCTCTGGCCGGCTCGAACTGCAAGGATTGGATCAACGTGCGCGCCTCGGCCAACGCGCCGTTGACATCCAGCGGCTTGGGCACGGGCTTGCCGTCTTCGTCCACATAGATCACTTCAGGCTCGGCCTTTTTCGCTTCGCCGTGTCCTCCGTCCCCATGCGCACCCGCCGGCGCGGAAGATTGCACCTGCATATGCACGGTTGAATCGCTTGCCGCCTCGTCCGAAACCGTCGTGGACAGGCCGTCGGCCACAGGCCAGGCATCAGGTCCGCCCGTGTTGAAACGCGCGCGCAAGCCGTCGCCGCCGCCGCTCACCAGGCGGCCTTGCGGTTGCGAGGCCGCCTGCGTTGCCACACTCCGGTCCGGACCGGACACCGTAACAGGAGTTCGCAGCACGCCGTTCGCGGCATTGCCGGCGGGAGAGGCGGCCTGAGGCGTCTGAGGCTCGGCACCCCTGGCCGACTCGGCCACCGTAACCGAAACATGCGGCGTTTTGCCGTTCGCGCCATTTCCAGCGGGAGGGGTGGTGTGTTCCGCGGGCGCTTGCGTCTGTGTAGAGCCGGGCGCTGCGGGCTGAACAGCGGGCGCCACGGGGGTCGAAAGCAGCGCCTCATCCAAAGAACTCACAGGCGGCGCGACCTCAACCTGGGCAGGCAGGCTCTCGATTTTGCGGGTGATGGCATCAAGTACGGCATTGCTCGGCGCCGTGGCATCCGGAGGGTCCACCTGCGCCGGCAGGGCGGACCCCGAGGCCACGGCGATCGGTCCGGAAGCCGCTGCGCCGGGCATACCGGCGGGCGTCATGTTCACGCTGACGGCCACGCCACCCCCGGCCGTTCCCGCCGGCGCACCCTGCATCGTTGTCTGGAGGCCGCCGTTGGCCGTGGGGGCAGCCTGTCCCGGCGATCCCACGTTAACCTGGAAGAGGGTTGTTCCTCCGCCTTGCGTTTGGCCCTGCGGCAACTGACCCTGCGCGGCCGGAACGTGCGCCGTGCCGGTCTGGCCGGGCGCTCCGCTCTGGGGCGCGCCACCCGGCCCGACGGCTGCCGACTGCGCCGCGACACCGGGAACGACAGCCGCAGACGCCGCACCGCTCTGCACGCCTGCGACCGGAGGCTGCGCCTGTGCGCCCGGAGTGCCTGTCGCGCCGCTTTGCGCCTGGATCGCCTGCCCGCTTGGAACGGCCGGAACGGGCGAGACGGGTGGAACAGGCGAAACGGACGGCAGGGGCGAAAGCACAGCCTGATCGGATTGGCCCTGGGAAACTTGCGCCGAGGGAAGCCGCGTCGCCGCCTGGGCCGGGGGTGCGGTCTGGCCCATAGTTTGGCCCATAGTCTGAGTCGCGGTCTGAGTTGGGGCCGGCGGCGTGACCGAGGGCAGGGGCGGCAGAACCCGCGCATCTGAAGGCTGCCAACGCGCCCCGAACGGGTCCGCAAACACTTCCACAGAAACAGATCCGGCGCCGCGCTGCACAATGTAGCCGAAGGCGGCATCGCGCAAGGTCAGGCGCAAAGTATCGCCCACCGGATCGATTGCTGTGATCAGGCTGCCCGGCGCGGGCCGGCTTTGGCCGGCAACGCCGTCTGTTGCGGCGTTGAACCGGATATCAACGCTGGTAGGACCGGTACGGGCTGTGGCCTGTTCCCGCATACCGGCATCCAGGCGCACTTCCAGCCGCTCGCGCCCCGAGCGCGAGGACCATTCCCATGAGGCGGCCTGTGCCGGCAGCGCAAGCAGCAGACACAGGGTCACAGGTCCAAAGATCCGGGCAAGCCCGGCACAAGCAGGTTGTTTCAGCATAGATCTGGCAATATCGATGCAATTTTCGCGCCAGAAAAGACTATTCTTCGCGCCGTTTTTTCAATTTTTCGATCAGGGTCGTGCGCTTGATGCCGAGAATTTCCGCAGCCTGATTCTTGACGCCGTCCGCGCGCTGCAAGGCTTCCTCGATCAGGCGCTCCTCCATGGTGTCGAGAAATTCCCTCAAGCCTGGTCCGTGCTTGTGCAAATCGTCCAGCGTAGGCCAGCAAAAACCCCGGAATCCGGAATGTTCCGCCGGCAGGGGCGTCGCATCCGGGACGGACAGTTCGGGCATGTCGCCCACGGCATCCAGAATTTTGTGCGGCAGATCGCCAAGCTGGGTCCGATCTTCTTCGGACAAAATGGACAGGCGTTCCATAAGATTTTCCAGCTCGCGCACGTTGCCGGGCCAGGGATAGGCCAGAAACACGGCCCGCACTTCGGGGGACAGGGTGAGCGGCAAACGGTTGCGACGCTGGCAAAACTTGTCGAGAAAATGCGCCACCAGAAGCAGGATGTCATCCCCACGCTCCCGCAAGGGCGGCAGGTGCAAAGGAATGACATTGAGGCGGTAGTACAGATCTTCACGAAAACGCCCGGCTTGCACCTCGCCTTCCAGATCGCGGTTGGTGGCGGCCACAATCCGCACATCAACCTTGCGCGGCCCGGAGCCGCCGACCCGCTCGATTTCTTTTTCCTGCAACACGCGCAGAATTTTGACTTGCAGGGCCAGGTCCATCTCGCCGATTTCGTCAAGAAACACCGTGCCGCCGTCAGCCATTTCAAACCGGCCGGGGCGCATCCGGATGGCATGGGTGAAGGCGCCCTTTTCGTGTCCGAACAACTCGGATTCAAGCAATTCCTTGGGGATGGCGCCGCAGTTGATCGGCACAAAGGGCTTTTGCGCCCGCAAGCTGCGGGCGTGCAGGGCGCGCACGAGCAGTTCCTTGCCCGTGCCCGACTCGCCGGTGACCAGGACCGTGCTGTCTGTGGGAGCAACTTTGCGCAGCACCCGAAAAACGTCACGCAAGGTTACACTTTCGCCGATGATCCCTGTTTCGGAAAATTCCATGCCTGCTCCTGCTTCCACATCCGGCGAATGCGCGGGCGGCCGCCGTCCGTATCACTGCTGTCGCCGTCAGGGCAATTTTCAAGTACAATCGATCCAAACAAGCATTTCCGGCATACAAAGTCTCATGCCAAAGCAAAACGCTCTGTTCTCAAAAAATCTGCATGAGGTCTGCATCTGTTTTGAGGCAGGAGCGTGCGGGTGTCAATAGTCTGACAGCAAAAAATACGGTAACGACAGAAAAAAATGCGCTCAAACAAGCATGTCGAGGACAACGCCGCTTGTGTCCTCCAGGGCAGAGATCACGTGCGCGTTGGCCTCGTAGGCACGCTGGTTGGCGATCAGGCTGACTGTTTCCCGGGCGATGTCGACGGAGTTGTTGATGATGTCCGCCCGGTACCCCAGGCTGGGGTCCGGGTAGTACGGCGGGTCCGCGGGCTGATCAAAGCCCGTCTTGGGCACGAAAACCACACTCTGGTCCGCGGGGCCGGACATGTAGGCATAGGTCTGAGGTTCAAAATCCCTCGTGCTCACGTTGGCTATGTTGTGAGCGGTGGCCTGCATGCCGCTGCCGAAAGCGCCCAGCGCGGACGCGTTGATATACATATCCATGATTCCTCCCGCATCGCGGATGTATGCCATATGATACGCGCCCATTAAAAAAATGGCAACAGCGGGGGTCGCCCGCACATTCCGTCAACGCGACATCAGGCGCTCTATCCTGGCAAACGCATTGTGGGCGTGGATGGATTCGAAACTCTCAACTTCCACCCTGAACCATTCAATGTGCGGGTGCCGGCTCAATGCATCCGCCACGCCGCGCACCACGTCTTCCACAAAAGCCGGATGCGCGAAAGCGTTTTCGGTCACATATTTTTCGTCTTCACGCTTGAGCAATGTGTACACGGAAGACGAGGCCGAAGTTTCGGCAATTGCCACAAAATCCTCGATCCAGGCGAAACCGACCATGCGCACCGCCATGCGCACCACAGCCCGCTGGCTGTGCGCTCCCTCGTTGCTGATGGCCTTGGAACAGGGGCAGACCGTCATGACGGGCACATCCACTCCCAGCACGAACACCGGCCGGCCTTCATCCAGTTCGCCGGTCAGGCTGCACTCGTACCGCATGATCCCGAAGCTGCCCGTTGCCGGAGCGGCCTTGCGCACAAAGTAGGGAAAGCGGAACAAAACATAGGCCTTACGCGCCTCAAGCCGGGTTTTGACATCTTCCAGCAAGTGCTTGAGCGAGGCGTAATCCAGTTCGTCATTAAAATTTTCCAACGCTTCGACAAAGCGGCTCATATGCGTGCCCTTGAAATCCGCCGGCAATTCCACGCCGAGGTCCGCCTCGGCCACGGTATGCTGCCGGCCCTGAACCCGATCCCGCACCACCAGCGGCAGGGTCATGCCACGCACGCCGACTCTGTCAACGGGCACGGCAACGTCAGCCGGGCCTTTTTGTATGTCTTCCATGATCCGTGCCGATCCTTGTTGGGTTAGCCGTTTTATTCGCCATCGCTCGAAGTGAAATGGAACATGCCGTGACTGACGCCGCGCACGGCCCGCAGGCTGTCGGCCAGCTCGCCGATCCTGGCTGCCGTGCCGCGCAGGACTAGAATTTCAAGGCAATTGTGGTGATCGAGATGCACATGCAAGGTCGCCACGATGCACTCGTGCGCATCGTGCTGCCGGTGTGTGAGCTGCTGCGACAATTCGCGCCGGTGGTGATCGTAGACCAGGCTGAGCACGCCGGTGGCCGGATTATCGCCCCGTTTGCCCCGTTCTTCCAGCAGGGTCTGGCGAATCATGTCGCGCAACGCCTCGGAGCGGCTGGCATAGCCACGCGCGCCGCACAAGGCGTCAAAACATTCCAGCAGTTCTGCTTCCAGTGACACGCCGAAACGGACCAATTCGCTCATGCTCGCTCCTCAAACCGCGCCGATCTCCGTGCGCAGGGCGTCAAGCAGGACGTCCACATGTTCGGACCGAACTGGATCGTAGCGCATGTCGCGGGCAGGGTCCAGAGACGGTCCGTCAGTGTTCGATCCGCCACACGCGCACCGGCACCGGGCGTTCCTGGCGCACGACGGCGGCGGTTTCCTCCCGGTGCGCGCAGCGCATGCCCAGTCCCCGTCCGGTCACGGCCGGAAAAAACGCATCGTACACCGCGCGCGAGGGTTCGGCCACAAAAGCCACGCCGCCGGGTCTGAGCACATGGCGCAAAAAATCGGCCAGGGGGTCGGCGAAACGGCGTTCGTACATGATGTCTCCGCCCCAGGCCACGTCGATGCTGCCGGCGGCCAGAGCCGGACGCCGCCAATCCATGGCGACCCATTGCGGCTGCCCGATGCCGTTGCGCACGGCGTTGCGCCGGGCGAAAGCCAGGGCGCGGGATTCATGGTCCATGCCGATCACCCTGGCCCCGAGCCACTGCCCTACCAGGGCCGTAAAACCGATGCCGCAACCGATATCCAGACACGTCCTGCCCCGGATCAACGCGGTCTGGGTTTGCAGCCAGGAGGCCAGAACCAGACTGGAAGGCCACAGTTCCGCCCAGTAGGGCGGGCGCTCGTCGTCCGTGGCGAAATCGGCCATGTTGTCCCACAAACGCTCCATGTTCTCCCGTTCCAAATACCAGACCCGCCCGCAGGCCGTAACGGCCAGCGGGCGCGGATCGACGGACGGAGAAGGCATGCGCGCGCTGCTCATGGCGGCTCAGGATACGGCAGGCCCGCGCAAGGGTCAACAAAGCGCAAGCCCCTTCAGACTGGTCTGCGACCAGTCTGAAGGGGCTGTTATGCCCATACGCTCAACTCTGGGTGTTTTCCAGAATGGACTTCTGCACCAGGATGGTGGCATCGACCTCGGCCGCGCATGTGTCAACAGGCTCGGCAAAAATTATTCTGGGGTGCGGAGTGCGCGGTGTGCGACTATTGCGCCGCGTCAAGGGCGAACGCCCAGAGCAAGCCTCAAAAACAAGCCAAAAGCCCGTGCGCCGTTTCATGCCATACTGTCGTCGCTGGAGGGAAACCCCTGATCTTCCTTGCTCGAATGGCCTATATCCGCCCACCCGGTATGCCCGCACCGGGTACAGATATGTAAAAGCCTGGCCTTGTCTCCGTAGTGATCTCCGGGCACTTCCCAAGTGACAATATCGCTCGCTGTTCCGAAGCACTCGCACTTCTTCATACACGCATCCCCGGCAATCGCCTGTGTGCCAGCTTATAGATCCTTCACATTTTGATACACCATTTCAATGCGTTGTCAACATATTTTTGACGGCGACAAAATATAGTTTTATCAATGAAAGCAGGAGCTTTTGACCACCAGACCACAAGTTGACGAAAGCACCACCCCGTCTTATGCTGCGAACATGAACACACATGCCCCCTATTCCCCGGCGGCTTTGCGAAGCATTCCGGGCGTGTTGCGATGCCTCTGCCCTTGCCTGCTGTGCCTTGCCCTGTCCGCCGGTCCGGCCTGGACGGCGTCCGGCGCCGCGCCCGCGTCCACCGAGACGATCGCCCTGCCGCAAGAAACGCAACAGGCCCTGGCCGATGTGCTCGACGCCGCCGCCGCCAAAACCTATCCCGAAGAGACCAGCCTGCGGGCAATCCTGGCTTTCGCCCTGGCCAACGGCATGGACGCCGACAGCCGGGTTCTGCCGGAACGCCCGGAAGGCGAAGGCGTATTCCATCACCGACCCCTGCCCTTCTCCTTGGCCGATCTCATGACGTACACCCTCAATCCGGCCATTCCGGGTGAAAGCCTGTATCCCAACAGCGTGCGCCGCAACGCGTGGCGGCCGCAAAGCCCCATTCTCACGGAATGGGAAAACCTGGTTCAATCCCCCCTGCCGCCGCAAGCGACGCTGTTCACACGGGGTACGGAATTCGAGGAAATCACGCCGGACGAAACCAGCGGCTCCTATTACACCTATGATTTGGAACGCCTGTTCGCGCTCATGCCGCTGTCCGACGGCAAGGGCACGGCCCTGTTCATGGTTTCCGTGCAGCCGAAACCTTCCCTGATCGGTTTGAAAGGCGCGATCATCGGCCAGGATCTGAACTGGAACTATGTCTATACCGGCGTGCAGGGTTCCACCCTGCCCATGGTCGGCTGGGCGGAAACCCATATTTACAGCGCGGCCACGGTCACTATCTGGCTTGACGCCGGCAGCGGGCTGCAATTTTATGTCTTCAAATGGCTCAAAGCCGGCTGGGCGGGCATGAACATGGTCAAAGCCGGGCACATCAACGCGGGCATCAACCGCTACCTGTCCGGCCTGACTCAAATTCTGGGGTCCGATCAGCGGCCCACCGCCGAGGCTATCGCCATGCACACCAAGGCATTGCAGGCCATGAGCGACGACGAACTGACGGCCGCACTCGCTCCCTACTGTGAAAAACTGACTCTGCTGGCCAAAGCGCAGGGTCTGGAGGGAGGCGATTTCGCCAAGGTGCTGAAAAATGGCGGCTATGCCCAGAGCTTGGGCCGGGAAGACCGGATCTCCGAATTACTCAAGTTATACATGAAAAATCAACTGGGCATGATCACGCCCAGTCCCATGCCCTGATGCGTTCGCCGTCCGTTCCAGTCTCCGCCGATCAAACCGACCAGACCGGCCAGACCGATCCGCCTGGCTTGATCGGCATCGACGAAACGCTCCGCCTGACGGCATACGAAGCTCTGAGCGCGCGCGAACGCAGTTGGATCAAGGCCACCCTGGCTCTTGTCGAAAGCGCGCACGGCGCATATCCCGCAGAAGTGGACAGCCGCACGCTTCAGGCCGAGTACGGCCTTATCCGGCAATGCCGCACCCGTCCCGCAGCTTGGGCGCTCTGCGTGCCGGGGGCCGGCTTTGCCTCCGCCCCCCGCTTTGCGGCGGCGATCATGTGCGCCCGTTTGGCCGGGGTGGAAAACGTGCTGGCGATCTGGCCGTTGACCGACGCCTCGGCCTGCTCCGCCGCCCTCTTGACGGTTCTGGAACTGACCGGCGTGGATCGGGCCTATACCCTGGCCGCTCCGGCTTCTCCGTCTTTCTGGCGCGCCCTGGCGGACACGCTCGACGCCTCCTGCGGCGACGGCCGTCTGCTGTATTTCGGCGCGCGCGACGGGCTGCATGCCTGCCTGCGCGAACTGGCGGACGCGCGCGGCCTGCCGCTGTGGACGGATCGCATCCCCAACCTGCAATTAGAAGTTTCCGCCTCGGGCCTTGTTGACGATGCGGCCGTCCGCTGGGCGCACCCCGATGCCGAGCCGCAGGCGGCCCGGCCCGACGATGCCTGCACAGCCCTGTACACCGCCCGCCGTGATGCCGAACTGTGCGCCGGGCCGAGCCAGGCCGCCCTGATCCTGGGCGCGGGTCTGGAAGGCTGCTGGCTGCACCCGAACTTGTCGCCCGGTTTCTTTCTGACGCGCCAAACTGCCGTTCTGCCCGACAAAGCCTGACGATTCATTCCTCACGCCATTTCATTACATAATACGGGTTTGCCGATAGCATCCGCATAGATGCCTGTTGACCATTTCGACACAAATGGATACATTGGGCAAGACAATACCGGAACCCGGCGACTCGCAACCGAATGGGGAGCGGCACATGCAGGACAGGCCGTACAAATTTTCCTGGAATTTCATCGGCGACATTGAGGACGGCAGACCCAACCTGGGCAATACCACGCGTATTGAGATTTACCGCCTCTTTCAATATACCCTGCGTGATGTGCTTGAAGAAACATACGGCACCAGGGACGCGGACCAAGTGTTGTACAAGGCCGGTCTGCTGGCCGGAAAAGAATTTTGTGCGCGCTTCATCGGCAAGCACAACAGTCTGGACGATTTTCTGGGCCAGGTGCAGCAGGAGTTGCTCGCACTCAACATCGGCATTCTGCGCGTGGAACATTCTGATCCGGAAACCGCCCATTTCGTGCTGACCATGACCGAAGACCTCGACTGCTCGGGACTGCCGGACATGGAGCAAGCCGTTTGCACATATGACGAGGGTTTCATCGCCGGAATCTTCAACACCTATACCGGCCGGGAATTTGAAGCCAAAGAAATTGACTGCTGGTGCATGGGGGATCGGACCTGTCGGTTTGAAGTCAACCCCAAATAAAAAAATTTTGCCGCCATCCCACATGGCGGGCGTATCACGATCGTGCTCGTATCCGGGATGGAAAATTTATGACCCAACCAAATATGCCCGCACCTTCTGGTTTGGAGGCGGATGATCGGACAGCCTTGGTCGTCAAACATGTTCATTATGTGCTGACCTCTCCTGGCGCCAAGGAAGAAGATCTGCCGGCAGAACTGCGCGACCTTGAACAAATGCAGGAAGTGCATTCCCTGCTCTGGGGAATCCGCCACTTTGCCCGCGCCCTCGCCACTGGCAAACTGGAACATGTATGCCATGAACACGGCTTTGTCGTAGGCTCGCTCAAGTCGTTCCAATCCAACCTGCGCCACCTCATCTGGCAGGCCCAATGCATCGCCAAAGGGGAATACCATCACCGCGTCAATTTTCTCAGCGACTTTTCCGAGGCCTTCAACCAGATGGCTGAACAGTTGGATAACACGATCCACCACCTGACCAGCGTGTCCGAAGAATACAAAGACCTCTCGCTTCGAGACCCGTTGACCGGCCTGCACAACCGTTCCGCCTTCGTCCTTTTCGCCAAGCAACTCTTGCTGAACAACGCCGGTCCGCAGCAGAACGCGACCATAATCATGGCGGACATCGACAAATTCAAGAATATCAACGATACCTTCGGCCATCTGTGTGGCGACGAAGTGTTGCGGACATTTTCCCGCAAAATGCTCTTGCTCCTGCGCGCCAAGGACATCTGCTGCCGCTACGGGGGCGAGGAATTTCTCATCCTCATGCCGGATACGCCCTTGGAAAGCGGCATCAGCATTGCCGAACGCCTGCGCAAGGCCATTGAGGACATGGTCGTCGCCTTTGAAGCGCTGGAAGTACGCATCACCGCGAGCTTCGGCCTGAGTGAATTCACAAACGTCAAGGCGGATCAGAGCTTTGAGGACCATCTCAACGAATGCATCCGGATCGCCGACGACAATATGTACAAGGCCAAGTCCGCCGGCAGGAATCAGGTAATAGGCTGAATCGTGCCGGAGGGCGCCGACCCCAGCCGGGCATCCGTGCCCGCAACGATCCCTGATGGCGTAAGGAGCGCGTATGTCCCTACACCCTCTGGCCGGAACCCTGCCCGCACCGGATCTTCTGGTTGACATTCCGGCCCTGATCGCCGCGTATTACACAGACATGCCGGATGCGGCCGTTCCGGCCGAACGCATCGCCTTCGGCACTTCCGGACATCGCGGTTCGTCGCTCAAGCGTTCCTTCAATGAAGCGCACATCCTGGCCATGACCCAAGCCGTATGCGAACTGCGGCGTCAGGACGGCGTCGGCGGTCCTCTGTACCTGGGCATGGACACGCACGCCCTGTCCGAACCCGCCTTCCGTTCCGCGCTGGAAGTGCTCGCGGCCAACGACATCCCGGTCCTGATCCAGACCGGCGGCGGCTATACGCCCACTCCGGTCATTTCTCACGCCATCCTGAATTGGAATCGGACGAACACGGCCAAGGCCGACGGCATCGTCATCACACCCTCGCACAATGCTCCGGCCGACGGCGGCTTCAAGTACAATCCCCCGCACGGCGGCCCGGCCGACACCGCCATCACCGCGCGCATTGAAAAACGGGCCAACGCCCTACTCGCCGATGCCGGAACCGGCTCCGGAATCAAGCGCCTGTCTCTGGCCAGAGCCAAAAAAGCGGACTGCATTCGAGAAGCCGACCTGCGGCGCGCCTATGTCGCCGATCTCGGCAATGTGCTGAACATGCCCGCCATAGCGGCCTCCGGCCTGCGTCTCGGCGCGGACCCGCTGGGCGGGGCGACCGTGGCCTACTGGGAACCGATCGCCGAAACCTACGGCCTCAATCTGGTTGTGGTCAACAAGGAAGTCGATCCCACCTTCCGCTTCATCCCCCTGGATCACGACGGCACGACCCGGATGGACTGTTCCTCACCCTATGCCATGGCTGCGCTCTTGCGCAGCAAGGACAATTTCGACCTGGCCTTCGGCTGCGATCCCGATTCGGACCGGCACGGCATCGTCACCCCGAACGGATTGATGAATCCCAACCATTACCTGTCCGTGGCCGCCTGGCATCTGCTCCAGAATCGCCCGGCCTGGCCGGCTGCGGCCGGCATCGGCAAAACCGTGGTCACCAGTTCCATGCTGAACCGCGTGGGCGAAGCTCTGGGCCGGCCGGTCTTGGAGGTGCCTGTGGGCTTCAAATGGTTTGTGCCCTATCTGTTCGACGCCACCTGCGGCCTGGGCTGTGAAGAAAGCGCCGGCGCCTCCTGCCTGCGTTTCGACGCCACGCCCTGGTCGACAGACAAGGACGGGCCGCTGCTCTGCCTGTTGGCCGCCGAAATCGCGGCCTGCCACGGCGCATCGCCTTCCGATTTGTACCAGACCCTGACCGAACGCTTCGGCGCCCCGGCCTATGCACGCGTCGATTCGCCGCTGGAACCCGCACGCCGGGCGCGCTTTGCCTCCCTGAGCGCGGCTTCCCTGCCCGTGAACAGCCTGGCCGGATCGCCCGTGACCTCCGTGCTGACCCAGGCTCCGGCCAACCAGGCGTCCATCGGCGGCATCAAGATCATTTCCCGGGACGGCTGGTTTGCGGCCAGACCCTCCGGCACCGAACCGATCTGCAAGGTGTACACGGAAAGTTTTCTGGGTGAAGATCACAGAAAGAACATTGAAGGCGAAGCGGTGGAACTGCTCAACCAGATGCTGGATACGGCGTCCTGAAACAAGCGGGAAGCATGACTCAGCAGACACTGCAACCGGATGCGGGCTTTCGCTTCCGCTCCCTTGTGCTGACGCGTACAAAACGGCCCGGCATTCTCGTCTGGCTCGCGCTCATTTTCGCCCTGTACTGCCTGGCGGGCAGCATCTTCCTGCCGCGCTGGACCCTCCCCAGGCTGGAAAAAGAACTCTCCGACGTGTTCGGCACGGACTGCATCATCGGCGGCCTCAGGGTCAACCCCCTCACCTTGCAGATAACAGCCCGCGACATCGTTATCCCCTACCCGGAAGCCACGGCCCAAAGCGCGGGCCGCGACTTCATCCGCCTCAAACGCCTGCAGGTCCGGGCCGCGCTTTCTTCTTTCACCAGCAAAACCCTGGTGATCGACGAGCTGCGCTTTCTCGGCCCGGAGATACACATCACCCGCTACAAGGACGGCAGCCTTTCCCCGCAGCATATATTCGCCGCCACAGACAAGGAGGAACCGGAAGCCGGGGCGTCCACGGACGAGGACGCCCCGGCTTCCGGCGACGATCTCTTTCCGACGGTCATCCGCAATCTCGCCCTGGAGAACGGAACCCTGACCATCAAGGACACTATTCACGACGCGTCCTATACCATAACCGGCATCAACCTTTCCGTGCCGTTCGCCTCCACGCTGGCCTCGGACAGGGATCTGGCCCTGACTCCCAAACTTTCCGCCGTGGTCGGCGGCAAACCCGTGACCATTACGGGCGAAGTGCGGCCCTTTGCCAGAGTGCAACAGACGGTATTCACCCTGCGCGCACGGGAACTTGATCTGTCGGAACTGCGCGCGTTCATCGCGCCGTATACCCACCTGACACTGCAAAGCGGCAAGCTGCACACGGCCCTGACCCTGCGCTTCGACCTGAACCCGGAAAAGGCCTTTGATTTCTCCCTCGCCGGAACTGTGGAAATTACCGACCTGGCCCTTGCGGACAAAAACAACACGGTATTCAAAGCGGCACACGCCGTAGTGGACATGGAAAACGTCATTCTCGGCCCAAGGCGCGTACTGATCAACGACGCCGTGCTGGAGAACCCGGAAATCGCCATCCGGCGCTTGAAAAACGGCTCCATCGACTGGAGCGGCTTTTTCTTTCTGCCGGATGACGCCGTGCGCAGCGAAGTACACTTCACCACCGGCGAGGGCGCAAAAATCCCCAAACCGGATGCCGCACCCGCCGGAAAAACAGAAGAAAACGCGGCGCACGGCTTGCCTTTGCAGCTCGTCGTGCACAAGGTCCGTGTAACGGGCGGCAAACTCGCCTGGCATGACGCCGTGCCGGAAAGCCCGGTCAGCTATGGCGCGGAAAATATCACGGCTACGTTCACGGACGTGAACACGGAAAAAGACGGCCACGCCGCATTCACCCTCGATTTCAAGCTGGCCGATGACAAAGCCTCGTTCACGGCCTCCGGCACAATGACCATGAGTCCGCTCCGTATTGATGCCGCAGTAGGAGCGAAAGACGTGCCCATCGCTCCTTTTTCCGGCTATATCAGTGAAAATCTGGGGCTTATGGCGAACAGGGGCACTTGCAGCGCTTCGGGAGACCTCTCCTTCCGTGACGCGCCCGAACGCACGGCGCGGCTCGCCAGGGGCAACGCATCCCTTTCTTCTCTACAGCTTGCCACAAAAGAAACGAGAACGCCTTTCCTGCACCTGCAGCACATTGAAGCGGCCAACGTCAGCGCGGATTTCACCAGGCAAAGCGTACACATCGGCACAGTCACGGGGAGCGGCATCGCCCTCGATCTGGTGCGCAATGAACACGGCGAACTCCTGCTGCCGGACCCGGCACACGACGCCAACCCGCAACAAAAATCCGCATCTCCGGCCGGAACGGGCGCGCAAAGGCCTGCCACGCCCGCCCCAAGTTCCTGGAACGTGAACGTGAACGCCGTGAACATCACAAAATCCCAAATTTCCCTAGCGGATACGTCCCTCAGAAATCACGCCGCATTATCCTTGACGGATTTGAGCATCGCCGGGAGCGACTTCGCGACCCACGACAAAAAGCGGTGGCGTGTCACCGCTTCGGGCAAACCCGGAAACAGGGGCGTTCTGACTCTGGCGGCCAGGGGCAACCTGAATCCGTTGCGTCTCACTTTTTCCGGCAAGATGGACAAGGTGGATTTGCGTCCTCTTTCTCCCTATCTCATGGAACACAGCCAGCTTGCCCTGCTTGAAGGCACGCTCGGCGGCGATTTCTCCGGCACGGCCAGGCGCATTCCGGGCAGAATGCGCGGTGGGGAATTCGCCATCAACGGCAACCTCGGCCTGTACGGCGTAAGCCTGGTCCACGGCCAGCGGGAATTGGGCGGCTGGGGCCGCCTGTGGGTGGAACAATTCGCCTACAGCACCCGCTCTTCCAAAGGCAGGCATCTTTCCATCGCATCCGTTGCGCTCAACGGCCCGCGCCTGTCTGTGACCATTGACAAAAACGGCGTGCACAGCATCCAAAAAGCCCTGGCTCCGCCCGAAGATCCACAGACCGAAACCGCTTCGCAAGATGCCGCCCCACCGCCGGAATTGGAAACAAATCAGGCGAAACCCTCCGGCCTTGCGGATATTTTCACCACCTGCGCCATCGATGCGATCAGGATCACAAACGGCCAGGCCAATTACCGCGACATGCGGGTGACGCCCCCGTATGCCCTGAAGGTGGAGTCGATACAGGCCGCCGCCGGGAATCTTTCGCTTGATCCCGATCAAGAATCCCCGCTGACGGCAAGCCTGCGGGTCAACGGCTCCCCGGTGGCCGCGTCGGGCACAATGACATCTTTGCTGACCAAACCTTCAGGCCGGGGCGTCGTCACCGTGCGCGATCTCGACCTTGCGCGCTTCACCCAGTACAGCGAGAAGTATCTGGGCTATCCCGTGCAACACGGCGTGCTCACGGCCGACATTACAGCCTCTCTTGATGAGCGCAAAATTGACATGCACAACAGCATCCTCATCCGGGGACTTGATCTGGGAAGAAAAACCGCATCGCCCCACGCGCCGGATATACCCCTGGCAACCGTGGTCTCCATTCTGAGCGACAGCAACGGCGACATCCAACTCGACCTGCCGGTTTCCGGCACACTGGGCGACCCGGAATTCGCGCTCGGCGGTATTGTCGCCAGGCTCATCGGCAACATCGTCGTCCGAACCATCAGCTCGCCCATCACCGTTCTGAACACCCTGCTCTCCGGGGTGACAGGCCTGTTCACCCGCCGCAGCCTTGCCGATGTCACCATCGTCTTCCCCGTGGGATCGTCCACGCTGGACAAAACCGCCCGCGCGAACCTGGAAAAACTCGGTAAGGAACTGCGCGAATATCCGTCTGTGACGCTGCACGTCACGGGCACGGCCGACCGGGCCGAAAAAAACGCGCTCGTCGACGCCTGGGTGGAAAAAAGCCTGCGCGCCATGAAGTACGACGCCCTCCCCCCGGAACTGAAAGCGAAGACCTCGCCGGACAAGGTCACGATCAACCGCAGGCGCAATGCCCAGGAATACACCGACCTCTTGTTCGCCTTTTACAAAAGCATGCCCTTTGTAAAAGGTTCGGAAGACCCCGCCGTAAACTCACCCCAGTCCACAAGCTCCATCATGCGTATTTTGCGCGTGCGCAAAGAAATAACCGACGAACAACTGGTCCTTTTGGCCGGGGCGCGCGCCCGCGCCGTACAGGCTGCCCTGAGCCGGGAAAGCGACGACGTGTCCCTGCGCATCAGGCTGCAACCGAGCGTTATCGAAGACTCCAAAGACGGCGAGAGCCGTGTGGCCTCGTTCGCCCTCATCAGCGCCGGGCAGTGACCGCATCCGGCCGCCGCCTCATTCCCGCCTTGACGCCCGAGCCGGCAAGCTTATCTATTTCCATGCAAGCGACGCATACTTTTCGAGTTATCCGGGAGGCGGCATCATGGGCGTGGAATATAAAGATTATTATAAAATCCTGGGGGTTGACCGCAAAGCCTCCCATGACGGCATCGCCAAGGCATACAAAAAACTGGCCAAAAAATATCACCCGGACCTCAATCCCGGCGACCAAAAAGCCGAAGAAAATTTCAAGGAACTCAACGAAGCCTACGAAGTGCTTAAAGACGGAGAAAAGCGGCGTCTGTACGACCAACTCGGCCCCAACTGGCAGCACGGCCAGCAGTTTCAGAGTGGGCCAGGCTTTGACAATTTCCAGTTCAACTTCGGCGGGAACACTTTTTCCGGCGGTTCCGGCGCTTTCAGCGATTTTTTTGAAACCTTGTTCGGCGGGCGCGGCGCCGGCCGCAGCGGCGGCTTCGGCCCGGACCCTTTCGGCAATTTTTCCGCACGCCAGGCGCGCGGCCGCGATATGGAGGCCGAATGCGCCATCAGTCTGGAAGACGCCCTGAAAGGCGGCAGCCGCCAGATCAGCCTGCACACCACGGCCGGGCCGAAAACGCTCAATGTCACCATCCCGGCCGGCGTACGCGAAGGCGCCCGCCTGCGGCTTTCGGGCCAGGGCAGCCCCCCTGCGGGCGGCAACGGCCAGCCCGGCGATCTGTATCTGCGCATCGTATTCAGCCAACATCCCCTGTTCCGCCTGGAAGGCGACAACATCGTCTATGATCTTTCGCTCCTGCCGTGGCAGGCCGTGCTCGGCACCACGATGCGCGTGCCCACGCTGGAAGGCGAGGTAGAATTGTCCGTTCCGGCCGGTACCGGCAGCGGCCGCCGCATGCGGCTGCGCGGCAAGGGACTGGGACCAGCCGGGCAGCGCGGCGACGCATTCGTCAGCATTTCCATCCGTTCTCCGGAAAACCTGACTCCCCGGCAGCGCGAACTGTGGAGAGCCTTGGCCGACGATGCCGGGCAAACAAACCATGCAACCGCACAAGTTGTTACAGGGTGATGCCGTATGGATCTGAACAAGTTTACCGAAAAATCGCGGGAGGCCGTGGGACGGGCACAGAGTCTGGCTGCCCGCCTTGGCCATCCAGAGGTGGATGTGGAACATCTGGCTCTCGCCCTGACCGAGCAGCAAGACGGGTTTGTGCCGCGCGTTCTGGAACGCCTGCGGCTTGAACCGCGCGCCTTTGCCCTGGCCCTGGACGCCACGCTGAAAAAGCGCGCCTTCGTGCGCGGCCCCGGTGCGGACCTGAGCGCCGTCACCATTTCCCGCCGCCTGGCCAAAGCCTTCGGTGAAGCCGAGACCCTGGCCAAACGCCTGAAGGATGAATACCTGAGCGTGGAGCACCTGTTCGCTTCTCTGCTGCGCGACACGACGCGACCGGGCATCGGCGATGTGCTGGCCGAATTTTCGCTCACGGCCGACATGTTCATGGAAGCCATGCTGGCCGCGCGCGGTCCGCACCGCGTCACTTCAGCCACGCCGGAAGACAGCTACGAAGCTCTGAACAAATACGGCCGCAACCTGGTGGAAGCGGCGGAAAAAGGCAAACTCGATCCCGTCATCGGCCGCGATGCGGAAATTCGCAGAGTCATCCGCATCCTGTCGCGCCGCACCAAGAACAATCCCGTGCTGATCGGCGAAGCCGGGGTAGGCAAAACCGCCATCGCGGAAGGTCTGGCCCACCGCATCCTCAAGGGCGACGTGCCCGAAGGTCTCAAGGGCAAAAAAATCCATGCCCTGGACATGGGCGCGCTCATTGCCGGGGCCAAGTACCGGGGCGAATTCGAGGAACGCCTGAAAGCCGTGCTCATGGAAGTGGAAAAATCCGAGGGCAACGTGCTCTTGTTCATCGACGAACTGCACACCATCGTCGGCGCGGGCAAAACCGACGGCGCCATGGATGCGGGCAACCTGCTCAAGCCCATGCTGGCCAGAGGCGAACTGCATTGCATCGGCGCCACCACGCTCGACGAATACCGCAAATACATCGAAAAAGACCCGGCCCTGGAACGCCGTTTCCAACCTGTAATCGTTGACGAACCCGGCGTGGAAGACGCCATTTCCATCCTGCGCGGCCTCAAGGAGCGCTTTGAAGTGCATCACGGGGTGCGCATCGGCGACTCGGCCATTGTCGAAGCGGTTACGCTGTCGCACCGCTACATTTCCGACCGCCAGCTTCCGGATAAGGCCATTGACCTGATCGACGAAGCCGCGGCCATGATCCGCACGGAAATAGACTCCCTGCCGGCGCACCTGGACGAAGTCAACCGCAAGATCATGCAGCTCGAAATCGAGCGCGAAGCCCTGCGCCGCGAAACGGACCAGGCTTCCGGCGAGCGCCTGGAACGCCTGGAAAACGAATTGGCCGGCCTGCGCACGGATCAGACGGAGATGCGCACCCAGTGGGAAGCGGAAAAAGGCTCCATCGACCTGGTCCGATCACTCAAGGAGCAGATCGAGCAGACCCGCCGGGCCATTGAAGAAGCCGAACGCGCCTATGATCTGAACAAGGCGGCCGAACTCAAATACTCGCGCCTGTTTGAACTGGACAAGCAACTGGCCGCGGCCGAAAAACGCGAACAAAACAGTCCGCGCCTGTTGCGCGAAGAAGTCCGGCCGGACGATGTGGCCGAAATCGTGGCCCGCTGGACCGGCATTCCGGTCACGCGCCTGCTCGAATCCGAGCGGGAAAAGCTTATGCGCCTGCCCGACGAACTGCACAAGCGGGTCATAGGTCAGGATGAAGCCGTGGCCGCCGTGGCCGGCGCCGTGCTGCGGGCCAGAGCCGGCCTGTCCGACCCGGCGCGGCCGCAGGGTTCGTTTCTCTTTCTGGGACCGACCGGCGTGGGCAAGACCGAGCTGTGCAAAGCCCTGGCCGAAGCCCTGTTCGACGCCGAAGACAATATCGTGCGCCTGGACATGAGCGAGTATATGGAAAAGTATTCCGTGGCCCGGCTGATCGGCGCTCCCCCCGGCTATGTGGGCTACGACGAAGGCGGACAACTGACCACGGCGGTCAAGCGCAAGCCGTATTCCGTGGTCTTGTTCGACGAAATCGAAAAAGCCCACCCCGATGTGTTCAATGCCCTGCTCCAGGTGCTGGACGACGGCCGCCTGACCGACAGCCAGGGACACACCGTGGACTTTCGCAACACCATCGTGATCATGACCTCCAACATCGGCTCGCCCCTGATGCTGGAAGGCATCGGCAAGGACGGTTCGTTTCTGGAAGGAGTGCGCGAACAGGTTATGGACGAACTGCGCCGCTGCTTCCGGCCCGAATTTTTGAACCGGGTGGATGAAATCGTGCTGTTCACTCCGCTGTCGGTGCAACAAATCGGCGCCATCGTGAGCGTGCAGGCAGACCGCCTGCGCAACCGCCTGAATGAGCGAAAAATCACCCTGGATCTGGACGAACAGGCGCTCAACTTCATCGCCGAGGCGGCTTATGACCCGGTCTACGGCGCCAGACCCCTCAAACGCTACATGCAGCATAGGCTGGAAACGCCGCTGGCAAAAGCCATTGTCGGCGGAACCGTACACGAAGGACAGCGCGTTCTCGTGACCGTCACGGATGGAACGCTCGGATTTACGACGGAATAGCCGGTCTCATTCCGGCGATTCAGGTATAGGTATAAAAACCCTTGCCGCTCTTTTTGCCCAGCCAGCCGGCATACACATACTGCCGCAACAGCGGGCACGGACGATACTTGGAGTCGGAATAACCTTCGTACAGAACCTGCAGAATGGACAGCACCGTGTCCAATCCGATCAGATCCGCCGTGGCCAGGGGACCCATGGAATGGTTCATGCCCAGTTTCATGACATTGTCGATGCCTTCAACCGAGGCCACGCCTTCGTACAGGCAGAACACGGCCTCGTTGATCATCACCTGAAGCACGCGATTGGAGACAAAGCCGGGCACATCGCGCACTTCAACGGGAATTTTCTCCAACTGCAGCGTCAGATCGGCAATGGTCCGATACACGGCATCGTCGGTGGCTATGCCCCGGATGATCTCCACCAGTTTCATGACCGGGGCCGGGTTCATGAAGTGCATGCCGACGACTTTTTCCGGCCGCCTGGTGGCTGCCGCGATTTCCGTAATCGGCACGGACGAAGTGTTCGAGGCCAGGATGACGTGTGGCGGACAAATGCGGTCCAATTCGCCGAAAATTTGGGCCTTGACGTTCTTGTTTTCGACAACGGCTTCGATCACCAGGTCGCAGCCGGCCGCGTCCGCCAGTCTGTCGGAGGCCGTGATCCGGCCGCGCGCGGCTTGCCTGTCCGTTTCGGTCATGCGGCCTTTTTCCACGCTCCGGGCGAGATTCCGATCAATGGCGGCCAAACTTTTGTCCACAATATGCTTTTCCACATCGTGCAAAACCGTCGCCATGCCGGCCTGGGCCATAACTTGGGCGATGCCGCCGCCCATCTGGCCGGCGCCGACGACCATGACTGTATTGATGTTCATGCTTCTCTCCGTTCTGCGTAGTATGAAATCGGGGAATCCGCAGGATGATCCCCCTTGCCCTTGCAAGGCAGCGCGCACGGCCTCGTCTGCCGCGCCTATCCATCCACCTTGATCAGCACGGCGTCGCCCTGAGCCGCGCCGCTGCAAATACAGGCCACGCCGTAACCGCCGCCCCGCGCCCTCAGAGCAAAGGCCAAATGCATCAGAATGCGCGCGCCGCTGCTGCCGATGGGGTGACCGTAGGCAATGGCCCCGCCGTCCACGTTGACCTTCTCCGGGTCCCAGCCCACAATTTTTCCACTGGTCAAAGCCACGGCCGCAAAGGCTTCATTGACTTCGATCAGGTCGATCTGCCGCAGATCGACGCCGGTTTCGGCCAAGACTTTGAGCATGGCTTCACCCGGCACGGTGGCAATGTATGGCGCGGAACGGGAAACTTCAGCCGTGCCGATGATCGTGGCCAGAGGCCGCAAACCCATGGAGGCGGCCCTGGTTTCGGACATGATCACCATGGCCGCGCCGCCATCGTTGACGCCCGGCGCGTTGCCGGCCGTGACCGTACCGTCCCTGGCGAAAACCGGCGGCAACTTCGCCAGGGCTTCCAGAGTCGTGTCGCCCCGAGGGCCTTCGTCCCGCTTGATCACGGTTTCAGTGCGTCCGGTCCCGACCGTAACCGGAAAAATTTCCGCATCCAGACGACCGGCCTGAATGGACGCAGCTGCACGGTGCTGGCTGCGCAAAGCCCATTCGTCCTGGGCCTCGCGGCTGACGCCGAATTCTCTGGACACGTTCGATCCGTGCACGGCCATGTGGCAATCGTGAAAAGCACACCACAGCCCGTCATGCACCATCAGGTCCACAACCTGCTGGTCCATCATCCGGCCGCCCCAGCGCATGGTCGGCAGACTGTACGGGACGTTGCTCATGCTTTCCATGCCGCCGGCCACGATGATTGCATCCCGGCCGGAGCGGATGCGCATGTCCGCCAGTTCGACGCTCACAATACCCGAGCAGCAGACCTTGTTCACGGTAATGGAGGGAGTTTCCCAAGGCAGCCCGGCCTTGCGGGCGGCCTGGCGGGAAGTCACCTGGCCGCAGCCGGCCTGAACAACATGGCCCATGTAGGCGTAGTCGATCTGTTCCGGGGCCAGACCGGCGCGCCTGACGGCCTCGGCCATAGCCAGGCCGCCGAGATCCACAGCGGACAAAGATTTGAGACCACCGCCGAACCGGCCGTAAGGGGTTCGGGCGGCGCTGACAATAACGCTTCTGGGCATGGTCGTACTCCTCGTTGTTTGGTGCATCCGGGCTTTCTGTATTATTGATAATAATATGAAAATATTAAATATAATTTTTTTGAATCATGGATGTCGTCCATTGATCCTATCCCGGTAGGCTGTTTGGCAATGTGACTTGATGCAGTAATTTTATACCAGCCCAAAATATTTCTCAAAAAACATGAGCAGCTTTTCAATGACGCCCTGCTTTTTTGCCGCCCGTCCTCCATTGCCTGAGAAGCGCGACACAGGCGGCAGGATTTTATCCAGGTCAGTGCCGCTCGTTTTCAGTGTTCCATCACGAAAGGCATTGTCCATGAACTTCCTTGCTTCGTCAGACTTCAGACCCTCGGCTTCAATAATGGCGGCGATATCTTTTTCTTTCTGCTTGCGGACAAACTCGCGCCAGTCATCGCCAACCTGCGTTGACGCATTCACCCGCTCAATGAAGCTTTCAATCAATTCCTTTTTGCTGCGAAGCTCAATGCTGGCCCCAATCGCCTTGGCAATGGCCGCGAGGATTTCCTTGTCGCTGCAATTCGACTGGTGATATTTTTCCACAAGCATCAGGATATAATCAATATTGACTTCGATCTGTTTGATAAGCTCCATTTCAAACACGATGTCGTCATTGATATTTTCCTTGTCGG
>Ga0082212_10003410_pt1 | contig 22550 bp, 14 predicted proteins | sample TergutNt197P3_FD_71548 | JGI IMG/M metagenome (GOLD analysis project Ga0082212, IMG submission 71548) | Neocapritermes taracua P3 segment gut microbial communities from Petit-Saut dam, French Guiana - Nt197 P3 | ecosystem: Host-associated > Arthropoda: Insects > Digestive system > Gut ...
CGAATTGCCCATGCAGTATTTCAAGCCGGGCAGACCGGTCGCGTCTTTCATTTTTGCACCTTCGGGGGCTTTCGCGGCTTCGTCGCCGTTCAGGAGGAACGGGCGTAAAATCGCGTGCGGGCAAATTAAAACGCACTGGTTGCACTGTATGCAGTTTTCAGGAAGCCATTCAGGCACGTCAACCGCGACTGCGCGCTTTTCGTAGGCCGCAGAACCCTGCGGGAAAGTGCCATCCGCCATGTTCTTAAATGTAGATACAGGCAAATCGTTGCCGCGCTGTGCATTGACGGGAATCAGAATATTGTTGACGAAGTCAACAAGCTCTTTCCGGTCTCCTTTTGCGACATGCACTTCAAGCTCACCCTGTATGTCTTTCCATGAAGCGGGAACATCAACTTTAACATATGCCGTCGCGCCTTTGTCAATAGCCGCGCAGTTCATGTTTACAACTTCGTCGCCTTTTTTGCCGAAGGATTTTTTGACGGCGTCTTTCATATAACCGATAGCTTCCGCTTCGGGTATAATTTTCGCTATGCTGAAGAACGCCGACTGCAAAACCGTGCTTACACGGTTGCCGAGCCCTACTTCGCGGGCAATGTCTGTTGCGTTGATAATATAGAAGTTGATGTCGTTTTCGGCAATGTATCTTTTCACGGGAGCGGGAATTTTATTTTCAAGCTCGTCAACACCCCATTGGCAGTTAAGCAGGAATGAACCACCCTTGACAACATCCTCAACCATGTGATACTTGTCGATGTAGGACTGATTGTGGCAAGCGACGAAATCCGCTTTTGTAATAAAGTAGGTTGCTTTTATCGGGGCTTTGCCGAAACGCAGGTGCGAAACGGTAATACCGCCGGATTTCTTGCTGTCGTAGGAGAAATACGCCTGAACGTTCATGTCGGTATGGTCGCCGATGATTTTCGTGGAGTTTTTATTTGCGCCGACCGTGCCGTCCGCGCCGATTCCCCAGAACTTACAGCTTGTAGTCCCTTCCGGAATGGTATTCGGATTTTCGGTAATATCAAGCGACATGTTGGTCAAATCGTCTTTAATGCCAACCGTGAAACGAACCTTCTGCTTGTTTTTATAAACCGCGATTACGTCGGACGGGTTGAAATCCTTTGAGCCTAAGCCGTAACGTCCTGTGAAAATCGGAACATCACGGAATTTGCCCGCCTGATTGAGTGCCGCAACTACGTCAAGATATAACGGTTCGCCGAGAGAGCCGGGCTCTTTGGTTCTGTCTAAAACTGAAATCTGCTTTACAGAAGCGGGAATTGCGTCTACGAAAGCATTTACAGCAAAAGGACGGTACAGTCTTACTTTAACCAAGCCATACTTTCCGCCGTTGGCATTTAAATAATCTATCGTTTCTTCAATGGTATCGCAGGCCGAGCCCATAGCGATTATTACATGCTCGGCGTCGGACACGCCGTAATAGTTAAAAAGCTTGTAATCAGAGCCGATTTCCTTATTGACCTTATCCATTTCGCCCTGAACGATGTCCGGAAGCGCGTTGTAATAAGGGTTGCAGGCTTCACGCGCCTGAAAGAAAATATCCGGATTCTGCGCCGTTCCGTGCAGAACCGGCTTCTGCGGGTTAAGCGCACGGTCGCGGAACGCCTGAACCGCTTCCATATCGGCTAATTTCGTTAAATCTTCATTTTCCCACGCTTCGATTTTTTGGATTTCGTGGGAGGTTCTGAAACCGTCGAAGAAATGCAGGAACGGCACTCTGCCTTTAAGCGTCGCAAGGTGCGAAACCGCGCCTAAGTCCATGACCTCCTGCGGATTGGTTGAACAGAGCATTGCATAACCGGTCTGGCGGCAAGCGTAAATATCGCTGTGGTCGCCGAAAATCGACAAAGCGTGAGAAGCTAATGCGCGAGCCGACACGTGAATTACGCTCGGCAGAAGTTCGCCCGCGATTTTGTACATGTTCGGAATCATCAGCAAAAGCCCTTGTGAAGCGGTGTAAGTGGTGGTCAGCGCGCCGGCTGCCAAAGAACCGTGAACCGCGCCCGCCGCGCCCGCTTCCGACTGCATTTCGGTGACACGCACCTGCTGTCCGAAGATGTTTTTGCGCCCTGCTGTTGACCATGAATCAGTCACTTCCGCCATTACAGACGAGGGGGTGATAGGGTAAATTGCCGCAACCTCGGTAAACGCGTAGGACACGTGACCGGCGGCGGTGTTGCCGTCAAGACAGATTTTTTTCCTTGCCATTGATTATAGCCTCCTTGAGTTTTATTTATTCGCTTTTATTACTCCTGCTCTAAACAGCAGATAATACTATATCTGTGTTTCCCCGCCTGCGGCGGGGAAACACGAAAATTCCTGCTGTTTACTTTTGAAGTAATAATTATATAAAAACAGTATACCATATTTTAGGAGGCTTGTAAATATATTTTTAAAATATAATCAAACAAACCTGTTAAAATTTTAACAGGTTTGTTTGATTATGCGTTTTTTGGATTACCGTAAATCAAGACATAACTTTTCAAATTCAGCTGTTTTTTCCGTACCTATATAAAATGAGCTTCCGTAGTATATATTTCCGTTTTCGTCAAGTTCGTTTAAAATGTTCGTAATTAAATAACCGTCAATCGTTGTTGCGAAGTATATAGACTCCTGTGCGCTGTTTTTCAACGATACCTCAACAAGAGAAGTGTCTGTTTTATATCTGCCGCTCCCCATATTTTCAAGGCTTTCATCTTCCATAAGCCACCACAGTAAATTTAAAATTTCATCAAAATTTTCAGCCGCAGAATGAACAAGGTTTCCGTAATCGTTATAAAAAACACATTTGGTAACAGTCATATTCTCGCGTAGGTTTAGGTTGTTAATCATTTCGCCGAGCGTTATTTTTTGTACTTCAGCGTCGTCTTTTTCTTTAACCAAATCCCAGAATAATTCTTTATACGCGGCGGCTTTTTGCTTGCCGATAAAATATGAACTTCTGAAAACTACTGTTCTGTCGCTTGCAAATTCTTCCGGAGGATTTAAAATATCTGTTATGAGGTAGCCGTTAAGCGTCACTGCAAATATATAATGCCATACTTTTTCTACCTCTTCTGCGTTCTTCAGATACACGTGGACAGGCGCGAACATACCACCATATCTTTCATAATCTTTTTGTCCCGCGTAACCCACATTTACAAGGCTTTCGTCCTCTAAAAGCCACCACAGCAATTTTAAAAGTTCGTCATGTTTATCGGAAGTAAAATCATATCCGGGGAAATCTGCGTATAAACTTTCCGAGATAGCCAAATTCCCCCGCAGGTTTAAGTCGTTAATCATATCGCCGAGCGTTCCTGTCATTTCTAAACCGTCATCGTATTCATCGCCTGCGCTTCCGTTGTAATTGTTAGGTGTTTCCGCCCTGTTAATAACCGCGGGATAAATCAAAACCGCCGCCGCAATCATCGCGCACATTGCCGCCGTCAGCGGAATCCATTTGAATATTCCCGACGCGGTTTTTGCCTTTTTAAAAGGCTTCGGCGCGGAAACGTTCAGCTCGCCGAGCTTTTCATAAAACTTGTTTACTGTATCCTCCTGCGGATTCATGCTTTCCCTCATGGATTTAAAAATATTATTGCTATTCAAAGTCATACTCCCCTTTCAATTTTTCCCTCATCATGTCCCGCCCTCTTTTGAGCCTCATGCGGACATTCCCGCCGGAAATTTCAAGAAATCCCGCAATTTCCTCTGTTGAAAACTCTTCAAAGTAAAAAAGGTGCAAAACAATGCGGTATTTTTCCGGTAATTCCCGCAGAGCGGTGAAAATTAAATTTTCTTCCCTGCTGTTAAACTGATACGTAAGCTCTTGCAGGTTTTCGGACGCTTCAAGCGGAACGGTTCGTTTTTTCCATGTGCTGTTGAGTGCGCGCTTACAGCAGTTCTGCGTGGTTCTGATGAGCCATGATTTACGGTGCTCCTCGTCGCGGAAGGTCTTGTTCTTTTTAAAAAATGTCAGGAAAACCTCCTGAAATACATCGTCAGCGTCGAACCTGTTCCCCGTGTGACTGAGTGCGATTCTGTAAATCATGCTCTGATATTTTTCGATAATCCGGCGTGATTCCGTGCTGACAGCGGTTTCGGTATCAGCTCCGCTGTAACCGGAAACATTCATTTCCGCCCGCATATCAATATCAAACGTTGCCGGTGATAATGACGTCATAATTATCCCTCCTTAATTATAACTCATTTTAAAAAGGCAGAATGTAACAAAAAATTGACAAATGCTTATGAATATTTTATAATTTATTTAAGACGTTGTCAATAATTTACTATAAAAGGAGAGAAAGCAATGGGCAGAATTAAATTTTTCAGCAATATTTTCAAGCAGAAACCGCGGTTTATCCTTCTGGCGGTTACGGCGGTTTTAATTATTGTTTTAATTGCTGTATCACTTTTTCTCTTTTTTGCGAAAGAAAAGCCGGAATCTCTTCCCGCGCCTCAGCCTGTTTTATCCGGTATTATTATTCCGTGGAATCCGGGCAGTTCTGTTGACCTTGTTTCCCGCGAAATAATTAACATTATCGGATTTGACGCAAATATCGAAAACATTCACGGCTCAAACGGAAACACAGGTCTTAATAAAGTTTATACGGACAGCACGGAAATGGGCAGATTCTTGTTGGCTTCCGGCATGTCCGCCTTTGTAACGGGGGAATATATGGGCTTTACCGACGCCGGTTACAGGGAATGGGATATATGGCTTGTTGCTTTTTCGCCTTCCGTTATCGCGGTAAAAGCGGATTCACCTTATCAAACCCTTGGCGAACTTGTTGCCGCGGCAGAAAAAAGCCCGAATTCGCTTAAATGTGCGAATTCGGGCATGGGGACTGTCAGTTTTCTGTCCGCATATTTGTTTGCGGAAAACGCGGAAATAAATATAATCCATGAGGATTACGCGGGTTTTAATCCCGCGGTCAGCGCGCTTATAAATCAACAGGTTGATTTTATCGCCGCTTTGTCTTCGGAGCTTCACACCCGCGAAAAAGCGGGCGAAGTTCGTATTCTGGGGGATTTAAACCGATACGGTTTAGGGATTCCTTTCGGGGAATATTACGGCTTCATGCTCCCAAAGCATGTTACCGGCAATCTAAGCGTTCATGTTTTAGATGAATACGATAATTTGTTCAGTCATGCCGTTGACAGCGCGGAATTCATTACTTTTACGGCAAACAGCGGACTTTCCCGCATGAATTTAACCCGCGAACAAGCGGCAGATTACACGGAAAAGCTTGCGGAAATTATCTGTTACTCGCTTTATGAAACCGGTTGTATCGGCGTTTCCCCCGAAACAATCGGTATCAAAAAGCCGTGATTTTATTTTACACGTTTTTTCACAACCCCGATTATAATTACAATCACTATAGCCCCGATCCCGACAATACCGATAAGAATATAAACCGCAATACCGCTGTTTTCTTCTTCCGGTTCTGTGTCTGAATTAACCGAAGTATTAACTGTTTCGGCTGTTTCGATTTCTTCGGTTTCTTCAGGAGTTTCAGCCGGTTCATCAATGTTGTTTTCCGGCTGTTCATCAAAATCATCAAGGTTCACATTTTCTGCGGATTCCGATGAAATGTTGGTTTTTTCCGAAGCCACGCCGTAAACATCATCACCTATTGTCAGGATATATTCGGAAATTTCGGCACTTCCGCTTGTGTTGAATCCTTCCGCGCAAAACGAAATTTCATACATTGTGCCGCTTACGTCAAGCCCCATTTCACCCCATGCCTTGAAATGCTCATCCAAAGAAATCGTGCCTTCGGTTCTTCTGTCAACCCGCACGCTGAAGTATTGCAAAAAGGTGTCTTTATCCCTATGAATGGACGGCATATCCACACGATTGCCCACATAAACCTCATATGTACCACCGTCAGCTTCAAAAGTGCCCTGATACCCTTTTCCGCCGGGCGGTTTGTAGCTGAAATAATTTTCAACCACATAAAATTCAATCAGCGGGTCTTCCGTCCACCCGTATATGCAAAGATAACTTGCGTCGCCTTTGGTTATATTGTGTTTTGCAGTGTAGTCAATTGTAATATTTCCGTATTCTTCATAGGTCATGGTTCTGCTCAGCTTTTTTCCGGTACGGAATAAAACGTTAAACGCGTTGTTCCATTCGCAGGAAAAATTCCCGCCGCCCATTAATGTCATTCTGACGTCCTCATTTTTATTCTGCGTCCATAATTCAAAATCGAACCCTTCATATTTATCTTTCTTGTTGCGCGTTATAACAGGATATTCCGGAGAAGACGAATTGGCGGCGATAACCGTTACCGTTACCGACAAGAATGTAAAAATAATAATAAGTATAACCGATAAACCCGTGAATTTTGCTTTGCTTTTCTTTCTAAGCAACATATTGATTTTCCTCCTGACAGTTATCAGTAAACAGTTAGGAGCATTTTTTCTGTGTTTCCCCCGCCGCAGACGGGGGAAACACAGAAAGCATCATTTTCTACTGTTTAATGATAAAGTAATATATAATTTATACTAATCCCGATTATAAAAGTTCTTAAAAATCCGTGCAAAAGCTTGAGTTTATGGGTTTTTGTGCGGATTTTTCAGAAGGCTTTTAATGAGGGATTCGTATTAATTATATTATAAAACAGGCGTTAAATCTATAATATTCGTCACCGGTTATATCATTATCGTAACATCAGACTATTATAGTAAATTAATTTGAAAATTGCACCAATAAACAGGCATAAAAACCCATAAATCAAAGCTTTTCATGCCTGTTTATTGGGCATTTCCTAAGTTAATTAACTATATTAAATAAAAACGGCAACCGCCAACAAAGCAAGCGTCAGCGGGTTGCCGAAATATTACACAAGTTCTTAGAACCTGTTCAGGCTCTTAATTCCGGAATTTTATCATGTATAAATAATATTTCATTTTTCCGTAACGGCGTTTCAGCCCGCTTTCATTCTGATTTAAAAGGTTTTCCTTATACGCCGCAGTTGCTTTTGATTCATTATTGCTTATAACAACATTCCCGTACCGCGCTTTTTCAAAAGAAGCGGTGATTTTTGCATATTCGTTATCTGAAAGTCTTGCGGAAAACTGCCCTGCTGTTTCTCCCGCAAGCGGTTTCAGCCCGTCCAATGAAAATAACATTAAAATCGCTTGATAATCGGCTAATAACTTCGCGGAAGGCGATAATTTTTCGTATTCCTTCCTGCTCCGCCGTACCGAGAAGTAAAAACCGGCAAAAACCGCCGAAACCGTAATGATAATAATGACCGCACCTGTTATAAAAGCAATCAGATAAAAACTTCTGCGTCTGCTGTTTTGCTCATCAAGCTCTTCTTCGGTGTTTTCAACCGGTGAAGCCGGACGGTTCGGTGTATTATAAACCGGATTCACCGGAACAGCGGAAGGGCGGGTTACGCCGCGGCTGTACCAGCTTGCATACCGCGCACCGGTATAAGCGGGCGACGGTTCAAACGGAATCCAGCCGACGCCGTCAATATAGGCTTCAACCCAGGCATGTGCGTTATTTTCCTGAACAGTCAGGGTTTTAGAAAATCCGGATTCGTTTTCGTCTTTATCGGATGCCAAAAAGCCCTGAACATATCTTGTGGGGATTCCCGCCGCTCTGCCGAGAACCGCGGCGGCAGTCGCAAAATAAGTGCAGTAGCCTTCGTCTGTTTCAAATAGGAACACATCCGTAAAATCCCTTTTCTTTATATCGGAAACAAGCGCAGGCTTCTGCGAATAAGCATAATTCTGCAACAGATAATATTCAATTGCTTTCATTTTCATATAATCATTATTATAACCGGCGGTTATTTCATACGCTAAGTCATAAACCCTGTCCGGAACGGTTTCCGGTAAATCCGTGTACTGCTCATAAATTTTTCTTTTCCTGCTTTCAAGCAATATAGTGTAATTCGCAGGAATTTCCCAGTGCCCGACAAACGGAAAATTTTCCTTGAAAAGCTTTTGCAGGTCTTCCCGCTTTACAGGATTATGACCGGCCGGAGAATTACTTTCAAACAGGGATAAAAACGCATCGCCCGCATAATTAAGGTCAAGATAGGTCACGCGGTAGGTTGTTCCTTTGCCGGTGATTCTGTCAAAAAACATGCTTAAACCGCTTATATCCGTATGATGGCTGTTGCTTGAAGCCATTTTAAATTCTAACGGAATCCGCGGATAAAATAAAGATTTCGTGCGTATATCAAGGTATTCCAACCCGATTTCACGCATTGCGAAGATTTCATCTTTTTCTTCTTCGGACATGGAAAAGAACCCGATATTGTGCAGTGTAAGCAATAATTCTAAACTGTCCAATCTGTACTCGGGGAGCGCGGAATCATTGAAATTATGCACCCTTGTCCAGCCGTGCCCGTCGTATGTATCCATAACAGAACCGGTAAGGTAAATATTTTCTGAGCTGTTGGTATAATGCGTAAGCTCCAATGCGCTTTTTTCGGACTGGCGAATCCCGCCGCCTATATTGCCCGATTCGTTATAACCGGTCATGTTGACTTCAAACTCATAATCACTGCCGCTGAAGAAAGCTATAAAATTTTCGCCGATACGGGATGCGAAATCCCCGATGCCGTAAAAAATACTTTTCGCCGTCGTCCATTGAAAAGGACGGGAGCTTGACGGCAAAACCGCTGTAATAATACCGGCAATCAGCATAAAAGGCAAAAGATAGGTAAGAAAAATTTTATTTTTAAGAAAATTTTCGTGCAGAACAGCAAAAATAAAAATGAAAATAAACAAGGTTTCAACAAACCCCGTATTTCTTTCAAACACCGCCATAATAATACTGAAAACAAGAAGAAAAAACCCCGCTGCTAATCTGATATAATAAAACCGTAAGACATAAAACAACAATCCGGACAGCACGAAAACCATCGCCACCAATGAAATAAGCGAATAAACAAAAGCCTCCGGAACATCCGGACTGCGTGAAAATAAAAGCCAGTTCAATGAATCAACGACAGGAACATTCGTCCAAATAATAATAACAGCAACAATTCCCGTAAAACCGGCAAGAGCGGCGTAAAACACAGACTTTTTTCCGGAAGTTCTGAAGACGTCAAAAACCGTAAAAAACGCGGTAAAAAACAATGCCGCTATAAATAAAATGAACCCGTTCAACCCGGTTCCCGACTGTGTATTAATATCTAAAGCCGCGCTGACGCAAAGCCCGAAAGCGCAGATAAAACGCAGAATATATTTTTCGTAAATGTTTTTAATATCCATAATTATTTCTCATTTTATTTTATTTTATTTTATTTAATTTAAAATATCGCTTAATTCAGCGTCTTCCGGAATGTGAATTAAAGCGGTTTTTCCGAGATAACGGCGTATGCCGGACAATTCGTCGTTTTCGCGATTTCCGGTTAGAATAACGCAGGAATGTGTAAACGCCGCAAAATTCTGCAACCCGCTTAAAAACGCTTTCGGTTCGGTTGTGATTAAAATAAGCACGGTCGCATCTTTTAAGTTCAAGGTACGGAAATATTCGTCCGCGTTCCCGCAACGAAACGGCAGTGTAAGACAGGCGTCGTAAAAATGCCGGAAATCTTCATATTTACTAACTTGAATTCGGTTTAAAACAACTGTCGGATAAATAATCTCGGTTTCGATTTTTCTGCTGAGGTAATAATCGGCAACAGACAAAGCAATTTCAAGCGCCTTGTCTTCAAGCGGGATTCTTTTATATTCTTCAATGGGTGCGGTGTCTATGAAAATCGTAATTTTTTCTTTTTCAGGTTCGATTCTGCGGCGGGTCAAAAGCTCCTGATGCTTTGCGGAAGCCTTCCAGTTCACGGTTTTTATGCTGTCACCGAACGTAAAGGAACGCAAGTCTGTATCTTGTTCTTCGCCGGTTCTGTAAGTAAACGGCAGGGATTTTATTTCTTCGCCGAAGTTCAGCGCGCTGAGCGAATTCAATTTAAAAACACGCGGATAAACCCGCATATTCACGGTGGAGGGCGCGTTGAATTTAATCGAGAACAATTCAAGATAATCCTTGACAATCACTGATTTTACGCCTACTTTATATTCGCCGCGGTAAAGGCAAATCAGCTCGGTTTCATTTTCGCTTTTCTGCCCGGGCGCAAGCGAAATTTCATGCTGGTATTTATTTAAGTCAACCTTGGAATAATCGGAGATAAATTCGGCTTTTACAGAGGTAAAATAAACAGAGCTTTCATTGGTGAATTTGAAATTATAGCCGATTTTTTCACCCTTTACAACGATTTTTGAATCAATGGATTGATGAATTTTCAGCTTAGCGATAACAAAAAATAAGTAAATTAAGCAGGTTACGGGAATCGCAAGGCTTGCGTAAAATAAAGCATAGCTGAACGAGCCGCCGAAAAAGCTTGCGAATACAGCGGCGGCAATGATAAATCCGAAGACGGCGATTCTCTTTTTAAAAATATTTCTTTTTTGTTTCATATCGGTACACGGGCGGCGTTTTTAACGCTCTCAATAATCTTTTCCGGCGTGGTTCTATTCACTTTAGCTTCGACCGTCAGGAACAGCCTGTGCCTGAGAACGTGCGGCAGAACCGCCTGTACGTCGTCCGGAATCACATATTCCCGCCCCGAAACATAAGCGTAGCTTCTTGCCGCGCTGATTAACGCCAAAGTTGCGCGCGGGCTTGCGCCGAGAGAAAGCAGGGGGTTATTGCGGGTCAGCGAAACAAGGTTAATTACATATTCGGCAATATCGTCATTTACAATTACGGTTTTTACTTCTTCCCGCATTTCAGTAAGCGTTTCCGCGTTAATCACAGCATTTGTATGCTGAAATGAATCCCCTTTTATAAAATTCTGCGCCATCAGCTTTTCATCATCAAGCGCGGGATAACCCAAAGAAAGCTTCATCATAAAGCGGTCAAGCTGAGCTTCGGGGAGGTTGTAAGTCCCTACAAATTCAATCGGGTTCTGCGTGGCGATTAACATAAACGGTTCTTTCAGCTTATACGTAACGCCGTCAACGGACACCTGCCCCTCCTGCATGGCTTCAAGGAGCGCGGCTTGGGTTTTCGGGGAAGTGCGGTTGATTTCGTCCACAAGGACGATGTTGTTCATAATCGCACCCTCAACATAGCGGAATTCACCCTTGCGCATATCGTAGACCGACGCGCCCGTGACGTCGCCCGGAAGCGTATCCGGTGTGAATTGAATCCTTGTAAAGCCGCACCCGACCGACTTTGCAAGTAGATTGGCAAGCGTGGTTTTCCCGACACCGGGTACGTCCTCAATCAGCAAATGCCCGCCCGCGAGAAGCGTGACCACCGCAAGCTGTGCTTCCTCTTGCTTTCCGATAAGGGTTTTGCTTATGTTTTTAATGATTTCCTGTGCTTTTGCATTGTTTTTCATAAATTTATCCTTATTTCATTTTATTCCCGCATATATAGTCCTTAAATTTGAAAATTGGTAATTTTCAAATTGATTGATTATAAAAGCAGAAAAAATTGGTTCTGTGTTTCCCCGCCTGCGGCGGGGAAACACAGTAAAATTTAATTGATTAAAATTTACAATTATATTCTAACATAAAAATAAAAAAAATTCAAGACCTGAAACAATTTCTTGTTTTTATTGTTCGTAATAATTTAATTGACAGCTTTAACCTTTTTATGTTAAAATGTAAAAAAAGGCGGAGAACAACATGGAATTTATTAAACTTGATATATACACAACAAATGCGGGCTTAGAGCCGCTTTCGGACAAGTTTCTTGATTTAGGGGTAAGCGGATTTGAATTCCACGACGCGGAAGATTTTATGAACTTTATAAAAGGCGATGTAAATAACGGGGGCGGACTTTCCGCTTGGGAAATTGTCGGTGAAGAATTAGAACCGCTTAAAACGCAGGAAACTTACTTAACGCTGTACCTGACAACCGACAGCCAAGGGGAAGAACTGCTTGAAAATATAAAAGAACTGCTCAGCGGATTAAGCGGTAATGAATTATACGGGGAAATGCGCCTTGAACAAAGTAAAGTCCGTGAAGAGGATTGGGCGGAGAACTGGAAAGCGTATTTCAAACCCTTTGAAGTCGGTGAAAAGTTATTGATTAAACCTACATGGGAAGAAAAACCCGCTACAGACAGGCTCATTCTTGAAATAGACCCCGCGTCCGCTTTCGGGACAGGTCAGCATGAATCTACGAAACTTTGTCTTGAAGCACTTGAAAATAGTGTTACACCCGATTGCACTTTTCTTGACCTCGGCTGCGGGAGCGGGATTTTAACCATTGCCGCCCTGCTTCTCGGTGCAAAGCACGCCGTTATGGTTGATGTTTCGGAAAACGCTGTCAAAACCGCTTGCGAAAATGTAGCGCAGAATAAATTCACAGCGGAAAAATACACCGCGCTCTGCGGCGATATAACCGAAAACGCGGGTTTATTAAAGCAAATCGGTAGTGATTACAACGTAATTGCCGCGAATATCGTCGCTGATGTGATTATAAAAATGAGCAGGATTTTCCCGCGTTTATTGAAAGAAAACGGACGCTTAATCGTTTCGGGGATTATAGAAGAAAGGCTTGATGAAGTAGTTTCCGCGCTTAAAAGCGCGGGGTTGAAAATAGCGGAAATCAAACATGACAACAGCTGGTGTTTGATAAAATGTAAAATCACATAAATTCTTTCTGCCGCATAAAATACGGCAGGAGGTATTGCTTATGTATTATTTCTTATTTTTTCTGCTGACTTTTTTTTCAATATACGGCGCAGTGAGCTTTCTGAAATTTATTTACAGCACGGTTATAAGCCAAATCATTATAAAAACGGGGAACGTTCGTATATGGACTACGAGAAAACCTTGATGAATTTAAAAGGCACTGTTGACGGGGTGATTTACAAAAACCCCGCTAACGGTTATATTGTGCTGGAAATGGTTCAAAACGACGGCGGTCTTACAATTGCCGTTGGGAATTTGGGTGATATTGCAGAGGGGGAGAAGCTTTCCCTGACCGGCTTTTTCATTGAATCCCCCAAATACGGCAAACAGTTCAAGGCGCAAACCTGCGAACGTATGCCGCCCGAAAGCAGAGAAGAAATCCGCCGCTATCTCGGCTCAGGCGTGATTCGCGGGGTCGGACCCGCGATAGCTAAAAAAATAACGGACAGGTTCGCAGAAGAGACGCTGACGGTTATTGAAAATAACCCGCAGAAGCTTGTTGAAATTACAGGGATTAACGCGGACAGAGCAATCACCATCGGCTCTGAATACAAGCGGATTTGCAGTGTAAAATCCATTATTTCTTTTCTGGGGGAATACGGCTTCGCACCGCAAACGGCAATTTATGTCTGGCAGAAATATGATAATTCTTCGGTTTCTATGATTAAGGAAAACCCCTATTTGCTGTGCGGAGAGGGGATTGAAGCCGACTTTGAAACCGTTGATAAAATGGCATATGCTTTAGGGATTGATTCCTGCAACATCAGCAGGGTGAAAGCGGCGATTGCTTTTGTTCTGCGCGCCAACACCGACGGCGGGCATACCTGTTTACCCGAAGAAGTGCTGAAACAGCAGGTCTGCGAATTTTATGACATCAGCCTTGACGCGTTCGATATTTCGCTTGAAGAGGGCGTGAACGCGGGCGAATTCACGGTTTTATCGGGTAAGGGCGGGCTTTCCGCAGGGAAGCACGCAAGGGTTTTCCTTTATCCTTATTATAAAGCTGAACGATACATCGCGGACAAGCTTTCCGACATGCTTAAAATGAACGCGAAAGCGCAAAAGGATTTTTCGGCGGAAATAGAGGGAATTGAGTTCAGTGAGGGTATTACATACGAAAAACTGCAAAAGGAAGCAATCAACAATTGTTTGGCAAACAGTTTATTTATATTGACCGGCGGACCGGGAACCGGGAAAACCACCGCGCTTAACGCAGTAATAAAAATATGCAAGGGCATGAAAAAAAGCATCGCCCTTGCCGCGCCCACGGGACGCGCCGCGAAACGCATGAGCGAAATCACGGGCGAAAACGCCAAAACCATTCACCGGCTTTTAGAAGTAGATGTGACAAATGAAAATATGCTGACCTTCAAGCGCAACGAAATGAACCCGCTCAAAGCCGATTTTATTATTATTGATGAAATGTCTATGGTGGATTCTCTGCTGTTTGAAGCACTTCTCCGTGCTGTCAGCTTAGATTCCACGCTGATAATGGTAGGCGATTCCAATCAGCTTCCGTCGGTGGGTGCGGGGAATGTTCTGGGGGATTTGATTGATTCGGGGTTAATCCCGTCCGCGGAGCTGAAAGAAATTTTCAGGCAGGCGGCGGAAAGCCTGATTGTCACCAACGCGCATAAAATTATCGGCGGTAAAGCACCTGAGCTTGATATACGGGACAAGGATTTTTTCTTCATGGAATGTCCGAGCGATTATGACATTGCGCGGCTGACCGTTGATTTGGTCAAAATAAGGCTTCCGAAAAAATATAATTTCACGCCGATTGAGGATATACAGGTATTAACGCCGACAAAAATGGGCGCGGCGGGCACGAAAGAACTGAATAAAGCCTTGCAGAGCGCGCTGAATCCGGCTTCAAGAGAGCGGCGGGAATTAAAAGTGTTTGAAGCGGCTTTCCGCGAGGGCGATAAGGTTATGCAAACCGTGAATGATTACGAAGTGATGTGGCAGAAAGGCGCGGAAAAAGGGAAAGGTGTTTTTAACGGCGACATCGGCGTGATTACGGAAATTGACCCTCATAACAATAATATGCGGGTGAATTTTGACGGGCGGGTGGCGTTTTACACCGGCAATATGCCCGCAAAGCTTGAACATGCCTACGCCGTTACCATTCATAAAAGTCAGGGCAGTGAATATAACGCGGTGATTATCGCGCTTACGGAGCGTTCGCCGCGTCTGCTGTACAGAAATCTGCTATACACCGGCGTTACACGCGCTAAGTCGATTTTAATACTAATCGGGAGCAAGCGCGTGATTGACCAAATGACGCAAAACGACAGGAAAAATGTAAGGTATTCCTGTTTGAAGCCGCTGTTGATTGCGAAGAATAAGAAGGAAACTGAGAAATAATTAAAAATAATTTTCAAAAAGGACTGGTTTTTTATTCCATAATCTGTTATAATAATTAAGTCAGTGTAATTTAACCAGTTAAATTACACGCTTAATCTATTTATTATCAGGAGGACAACCTAACATGAGCAAACAATTCGTTTATCTGTTTAAAGACGGCGACGGCTCAAACAAGAACTTACTCGGCGGTAAGGGCGCGAACCTTGCCGAAATGACAAAACTGGGACTTCCGATTCCGCAGGGCTTCACGATTACGACAGAAGCTTGCACGCAGTATTACGAGGACGGCAGTAAAATTAACGATTCGATTCAAGCTGAAATTATGGAAAACATCGTGAAAATGGAGGGTATTACAGGTAAAAAGTTCGGCGACACGGAAAACCCGCTTTTAGTTTCGGTGCGTTCCGGCGCGAGAGCGTCAATGCCCGGTATGATGGACACCATACTTAACCTCGGTCTTAATGACGAAGTTGTTAAGGTAATCGCGGACAAGTCCGGCAACCCACGCTGGGCATATGACTGCTACAGAAGATTTATTCAAATGTATTCCGACGTTGTTATGGAAGTCGGTAAAAAATATTTTGAAGAACTCATTGACAAGATGAAAGAAGAAAAAGGCGTTAAACAAGACACAGAACTCACCGCAGACGACTTAAAGGCACTTGCAGAACAGTTCAAAGCCGAGTATAAAGCAAAACTCGGCTCAGACTTCCCCGCAGACCCGAAAGAACAGCTGATGGGCGCAATTAAAGCCGTATTCCGTTCATGGGACAACGACAGAGCGAAATACTACCGCCGTATGCACGATATTCCCTCTTCCTGGGGAACAGCGGTCAACGTACAGGCAATGGTATTCGGAAACTTAGGCGATACCTCCGGTACGGGCGTTGCGTTCACCCGCAATCCTTCAACCGGTGAAAAGAAGCTCTACGGTGAATATCTCATAAATGCACAAGGTGAAGACGTTGTTGCGGGTATCCGTACACCCAACACAATTGACCAAATGGCGAACGACTTACCGGAAGCATACACTGAGTTCGTTAAAATCTGCGAAAAATTAGAAAACCATTATAAAGATATGCAGGACATGGAATTTACCATTGAGGATAAAAAGCTGTACATGCTCCAAACAAGAAGCGGCAAACGCACCGCGGCGGCGGCACTCAAAATCGCCTGCGACTTGGTTGACGAGGGCATGAAAACAGAGCAGGACGCTGTCTGCATGATTGACCCGAAACAGCTTGACGCGCTTCTTCACCCGCAGTTTGACATAGCGGCTCTTAAAGCGGCGGCGGTTATCGGCAAGGCTTTACCTGCTTCTCCCGGTGCGGCTTGCGGACAAATCGCTTTCACCGCAGAAACGGCGGCGCAGTGGGGCAAGGAAGGCAAAAACGTCATTTTAGTCCGTCTTGAAACCTCTCCCGAAGACATTGAAGGTATGCACTATTCTAAAGGGATTCTCACCGCACGCGGCGGCATGACCTCCCACGCGGCGGTAGTAGCACGCGGCATGGGTACTTGCTGTGTTTCCGGTTGTTTGGAACTCAGAATCAACGAAGAAGGCAAGACCTTTAACCTCGGCGGAAAAACTTATAAAGAGGGCGATTATATCTCCCTTGACGGTTCTACAGGTAATATTTACGGCGAAGCGGTTAAAACTGTTGAAGCTACAATAGGCGGCGATTTTGACAGGGTTATGAAGTGGACAGATAAATACAGAACGCTGAAAGTCCGCACCAACGCAGACACCCCCGCAGACGCAAAGAAAGCAGTTGATTTCGGCGCGCAGGGTATTGGCTTATGCCGTACCGAGCATATGTTCTTTGAAGCCGACAGAATCGCGGCAATCCGTGAAATGATTTGCTCTGAAACCGTAGAACAGCGCGAAGCGGCTCTCGCAAAGCTTGAACCCATGCAGCAGGGCGACTTTGAGGGTATATATGAAGCAATGGCTGGCTTCCCCGTAACCATTCGTTTCCTTGACCCGCCGCTCCATGAATTCCTCCCGACCGAAGAAAGCGACATTGAAGCACTTGCAAAAACAATGGGCAAGAGCGTTGCTGACATCAAAGCGATTATCACCTCCCTGCATGAATTTAACCCCATGATGGGACACAGGGGCTGTCGTCTTGCCGTCACCTATCCGGAAATAGCGGCAATGCAGACACGTGCAGTCATTAAAGCGGCAATTGCTGTAAATAAAAAAGGTATGAATGTTGTACCCGAAATTATGATTCCGCTCATCGGCGAAGTTAAAGAATTAGCGTTTGTTAAAGCGGTTGTGGTTGAAACAGCTGATAAATTAATTAAAGAATCCGGCTCTGCCATGAAATACATGGTCGGTACGATGATTGAAATCCCAAGAGCGGCACTCACCGCTGACGTTGTGGCTACAGAAGCCGAATTCTTCTCATTCGGTACAAACGACCTTACGCAAATGACCTTCGGGTTCTCACGCGATGACGCGGGCAAATTCCTTGAAGCGTATTATGAAAAGAACATCTACGAATCCGACCCGTTTGCGCGTCTTGACCAAAACGGCGTAGGCAAGCTTGTTGAAATGGCTTGTAAACTCGGACGTTCTGCCCGCCCCGATTTAAAACTCGGGATTTGCGGAGAGCACGGCGGCGACCCGTCCACAATTGCTTTCTGCCATAATGTAGGCTTAGACTATGTTTCCTGCTCACCGTTCAGAGTGCCGATTGCAAGGCTTGCGGCGGCGCAGGCGGCGATTGAAGACGGCAAGGTTACGAATAAAGGTTAATTAAATTTAAAATCAATCTCCCTGTTTTGAGCAGGGAGATTGATTTTTATAATCGGTATTAGTATATAGTAAATTCTGCTCCTTAAGTCAACACCTTGCATTATCAATTTTGATTCTGATTTTCATTTTCATATTGACTTTTTTTTATTCATGTGCTATGATTATAAAATGAAACGTTTATTATTGTTTTTCTTGATTACAACTGCATTTTTGTGCATCGCTTCGGGTTGTGAACCGACGCAAAGCCCAAAGATTGACGGTCAAATACACATCATCGCCACCGTGTTTCCGGTTTATGATTTTGCGCGGAATATCGCGGGTGACAGAGCAGAGGTTTCCATGCTTCTGCCGCCGTCCTCCGACAGCCATCATTATGACCCCTCTCCCCGTGACATCATCAGGATTCAGGAATGTGATATTTTTCTTTATATCGGCGGCGCGTCCGATGAGTGGACGGAACAGGTTTTTTCCGATTCGGATAATCTAACAGCGGTAAAACTTTTTGATTCTGTCACGCTTGCTGAACAGGAGCACAGCCACGGTGCGAATGACTTATATGACGAGCACATCTGGACTTCGCCGCGGAACGCTGTTTTAATGACCCGCGCAATCCTTGCCGCTTTATGTGCGGCAGATTCGGGAAACGCGGAATTTTATGAAGAAAACGCGGAGAATTATATCAAGGAATTGGAAGTGCTTGACAGACTTTTTACGGACATCATTTCGGAAGCAAAGCGCGATACTGTTATTTTTGCCGACCGTTTCCCTTTCCGGTACTTTTGCGAAGCATACATGCTTACAAGCTTCGCCGCGTTCCCGGGCTGTTCGGAAGAATCTGAACCCAGCGCGCAGACCATGGCGTTTCTGATTGAGAAAATCAGAAACGAAAATATTCCGGTTGTTTTTTACGGGGAATTGTCGGATAAAAAAACAGCGGCTTCTATCAGCCGCGAAACCGGCGCGGAAACCTTGCTTCTTCATTCCTGCCACACGGTTTCGCAAAGCGAAATGGACAGCGGCATAAGCTACGTTGAATTAATGAAGCAAAATGCGGAAAATTTAAAACGGGCACTTTATTAAAAAGTACCCGTTTTTATTTTCTGTAGGGGATACCCTGCGTGGTATCCCTAAAATAAATTTATACTAATACCGATTATAAAAGCTCTTAAAAATCCGTGCAAAAAGCTTACGTTTATGGGTTTTTGCACGGATTTTTTAGAAAGCTTTTAATGAGGGATTAGTATTAATGATAAACTAAATCCCGTTTCCTGTAGTGGAAGAATCCGAGCGCGGTTAAAACCGCCGCTAATCCCGTCAAAAGCGCAAGGTTCGTAAAGTTAATGTCGTCAAGCGGAACTTTTGCAATATAGCTCATGGGCGAGATTTTTGCCACCCAAGCCGGCAGTAAATCGGGAAAGCCGCCGATAAAGCTCATAAAGCACACAAACCCGTAATACCCCCAAATCATGCCGCTCGCTTTCGGAAGCAAGCCGATAACAAGGATTGTAAAACCTAAAATCACCCACATGGCAGGCAAATACGACAAATAGGATTTCAGTAAGCTTCCGAGCATGAACGATTCCGGGATTCCCGCCTCACCCGCAACGGACGAGGCGGACAAATATAATCCGACCGCAGTTGCACATTGCATAATAATGCTTGAAATGTAAGCAATTAAAACATAGCCGAATAAATATTTCGTGCGTGAAATTCCGCGTGCTAAAATATGCTCTGCTCTGTTGTCTTTTTCTTCGTTGCGGGGTTTCATGGCGGCAATGATGACGGGGATTAAGCCGACTAACGTCATCATTGACGTGATAAACACCCCGAAGTATTTTGAAATAATTTCCTTTTTATCTGCGTCCGTCATTTTTTCAACGATTTCTTCAGGAATCCCGATTACCGTCAGATATTCAGGGCTGTCGCCTACGAACTCGTCAATTTCCCCTAATATTGAACCGTAAGAAGCACCCAGCGCGAACATCACGATAAACCATACGATGATTGAGGTTTTTAAAAGTCTTACCGATAACCCGAACGACGACAGGAGCGACTTCTTGGCTTCTTTTCTGCCCGGCTTCGCGGGGATAAACCCCTGGTCAATATCGCGTATTGAATTCAATTTAAAAGCGATTATAATAATTACAGCAATAATCGCAATTAATATAAACACGGGATAAATATAATTCTGAACGTAAACCTCCGAACGCTGCGCTAAACCAAGCGGGCTTATGCAGGAAAGCGCGTTGTTTATGGGCATTTGCGCGTCACCTGCGGCGCGAACCATGTAAAACACGCCGAGCGTTAAAAAAGACAATCCCGTTGCGCCGCCTTTGTAGGAAGAAAGCTGTGAGAATAACGCCGCAACTGCCGCAAAAACAAGCCCCGCAAGCCCTGTTAAAACGCCGTACAGCATACTGCCGCCCAAATCCATGCTCTCAACACCCGTAGCAGCAAGCCCCAGCCCTAAAAGCACCGCCATTACCGCGTTTATAATCACCGCACTGATAATGGCGGCGTTCAGGTTGGCAAGTCTGCCCGTCGGCAGTGAGCGGACGACTTCTGCGCGTCCTTTTTCCTCGTCGGCTCTGGTGTGCCGAACAACAAGGAAAATGTTCATAATACCGGCGGTCATCATTATCCATAATAACATCATGCCGCTGTACATCGCGCCCGCGGTGTAATCACCAACGCCGTAAACAGGACCCATCATCGCAATCATAATGGGGTTTTCCAACGTCGCGGCAAAATTATTGCGGGTTTCAATATCGGGGAACATGGTGTTAATCCCCGGCGCAAGCACCATCGAAAACAACACGATAATTAAAATCCAAACCGTACTGATGATTCTTTCTCGTCTGAGTATAAACTTAACAAGCTTTCCTGTATTCGTAAAATTACCGCGCATATTATTCACCTCCCGTAGCGGACGTTGTGCTGACATTTTCATTTGAATAGTGCTTCATAAACAATTCCTCAAGCGCGGGCGGCTTGCTTTCAAGCCTTGTTACGCCGAACTTGGAAATAAACGTAACCACTTCCGGAATCTGCTCGTTTTCCACCTGAAAAGCAATCCCTTTTACGGTTTTTTCAATGCCGGAAACGCCGCTGACTGCTTCAAGACCGGTGATTGCTTCGCGTGTTTCTATATTCATATTGATGCGCGTGAGGAAACGCAACTCGTCCAATGTACCGGTTTGTGCAACGCTTCCCTCACGGATAATGCCCACCCGGTCACAAAGTTTTTCTACCTCAAGCAGAATATGGCTGGAAAGGAAAATGCTCTTTCCCTCCTTTTTCTTCTCTCCTACGCACTCTTGAAAAACCTGCTCCATTAAAGGGTCTAAGCCGGAAGTCGGTTCATCTAAAATATACAAATCCGCGTCGGAAGCAAAAGCCGCCACTAAAGCTACTTTCTGCCGGTTGCCCTTTGAGTAGGTTCTGCACTTTTTAGACGGGTCAAGCTCGAATTTTTTAATCAGTTTTTCGCGTTTTTCCTTGTCGCTTTTTTGGCGTAAGCTAACGAACAGGTCAATCACTTCTCCGCCGGTTAAATTCGCCCAAAGATTCACGTCCCCGGGGACGTAAGCGATACGCTTGTGAATTTCCACCGCGTCTTTCCATGCGTCTAAGCCGAATACGGAAGCACTGCCCTCCGTTGCTTGCAAAATCCCGAGCAGACAGCGTATGGTTGTAGTTTTACCCGCACCGTTCGGACCTATGAAGCCAAAAACTTCGCCCTCTTTTACTTGCAGATTCACCTTATCAAGCGCGGTGAATTTCCCGAATCTTTTGGTTAAATCCTTGGTTTCAAGCATAAAATTTCCCATTTTTATAATCCTCCTCTCCGGAATTTGTGCTTTGCACAAACTCCTGTTTGAAAGACTTTTCTTTCAAACATTCCTTTCTGTAAAAATTGTTTTTGAATAATGCTAAACATTCGTCGTATTCCTGCATGATTGCCTCAATGTTCATTTTGCCGTTCTCGGATTTTTGCTTAATACACCCCTCTGAAATATACATCAGTATTTTAACTACAAACAGTGGTTCAATGTTCTCTTTAAATTTTGAGTAATCAACCCCGTCAAAGAACTGCGTAATGTCAAGGTTCTCATTTTTTCTTAACATTATTCTGCTGATTTCCGGCGCGACTTCGGGCGCGGCTTCAAAGAACATACACTCCATAAATGTATATATGTCGGGGTACTCTTCAAGTACGGAAATTTTCATTTCCGAAATGTTTCTGATTCGCTTAAAAAAGTCGTTTTCATCTTTATCCATCTTGCTCATAACGCCGCTGATAAGCACTTCACTGCTGATTTTAATTAAATACAAATACAGGTTTTTTTTACTTGTAAAGTAGTGAAAAATCATTGCTTTTGAAATACCCGCGGTTTGGGCGATGTCTGCAACGGAGGCTTTTTTGTACCCGTGAAGCCCGAAAGCGTGAAGCGCGGCGTTAATAATCACACGCTGTTTTTCGGGCGGGAGGTTTTGAAAGTTTTCTGTGCTTTCCATATTTTCCATGAATATAACCACTCCTTTCGACCACGATTCGATGTTTTGGCGGTTTTGCATAAGCAATGCACAAAACTCGCCGGTTGAAAATACGTAAGTATATCCAATTAACTTTAAAAATCGTTTCGATTTTTAAAGTTAATTGGGGATTGCGCTGTTGCGACAGCGCCCGCAGTCCGCAGACTGCGGAAACCCGTTTAATTTGAAAAGCAAACGGCTT
>Ga0082212_10003411_pt1 | contig 22544 bp, 23 predicted proteins | sample TergutNt197P3_FD_71548 | JGI IMG/M metagenome (GOLD analysis project Ga0082212, IMG submission 71548) | Neocapritermes taracua P3 segment gut microbial communities from Petit-Saut dam, French Guiana - Nt197 P3 | ecosystem: Host-associated > Arthropoda: Insects > Digestive system > Gut ...
TTGACACACATGGCAACGCAGTCAATTCCCACGGTGTCGAATTTTTCCATTTTGAAGGCAATGTCCAGTTTGGTTCCCACGCCGTCCGTGCCGGATACCAGAACCGGCTCTTTCATTGACGCAAAATATTCCCCCAGCGAGTACATTCCGGCGAAACTGCCGATCCCGTTCAGCACAGCGGCATTGCCGCCCAGGGTTTTTGCGATATGCTCGCGGTATTTACCGACCGCCCGGTAGCCTTCTTCGATGTCAACACCAGCTTGCTTGTAGTCCATGGGAGAAGTCTAGCATATAGCGGAATTCTGTGGTAGTGATACAATTCATGTATATATATGTTACCATTGCCATATAAAAAATTTAAAAAGCCGAGAACCAAATGGTATTTTTTAGCGTCTAATTTATAGAGGACAGGTAAAACTTGGAAAACAGCGAAAAAGGACCTGAATATCTGGCGAAAAAAGCCTCAGGCGGCAATGAAGAATGTTTTGTTGCGCTTTGCAGTTTGATGAAAACAAGGCTTTTTCGCACCGCAAAAGGGGTTCTGGGCAATGAATCTCTTGCCCTTGATGCTGTCAGCGAAACTGTTTTCCGCGCTTACAGGGGCATAAAACGGCTTAGGGAACCAAAGTATGTGGAAACATGGTTTATCCGCATTGTATTAAATGTGGCAAATGATTTCTATAGAAAACAAAAACATGAAATAGTCATGGAAACGGTGCCGGAAGGAATATATTATGATAACCATAGCGAATTTGAATTCTCCCAGATGATTGAATCATTACAGCCCGAGCTTCGAGAAATAATCAGTTTAAAATATTATTCCGGTTATACGTTAAATGAAATATCGCACATATTGAATATACCGGAAGGAACGGTTAAAAGCCGTTTGAACAGGGCGCTTAATGTGTTACGCCTGGAGGTGTTATATGAATGAAGATTCATTCCTGCGTTATATTGAAAATGATCGAGATTGTGAACAAGACAGCCTTGATACAGCCGTAAGCAAAGGATTACACAGGGCAAAAAAAGCCAGGGCTGCTTCAAAAATACGGTTAATGCTGGCTGCTGCATGTGTATGTATTGCTGCTATAGGTATCATGGTTAATATAAAATCGCTTGCGACACCGAAAAGTAACAAAACCGGCGAGCTGTTGGCATCAGGGGTGGTGAGAGATTCTGAAGATGTTATTGCTTTTGAGATAAATGAAAGTTTACTGGCAATAAGACCGAGAGCTCCAGGCTTGCCTTACGATGACAACGTATTGATTACAGATTGGCAGGGGACAGGGTTTAATCCCGAAGGCCCTGCCGGTGTTGAATGGCAAGTTCCTGCGGCATCAAGACCGAGTATTGCAAGGTCATCTTACGATGACAGAGCATTGGGGATGCTGCCTGAAAGCAGCCGTTCACGTGTACAATTTACCAGAGATGAATTTGATCATATTACCGATAACCCGTTCCTCCGCCCGCGGGAAAATCCCCTGTCTACCTTTTCGATAGACGTAGATACCGCCGGTTATTCCATAGTACGGACTTTTCTTAACAGGGGGGCTTTGCCTCCAAAATCATCGGTTCGCATAGAAGAACTGATCAATTACTTTGATTACGATTACCAGCCGCCCAATGACGGAAGACCCTTTGCTATTCGTGCCGAAACAGGTGTTTGTCCCTGGGCGCCCGATCATATGTTGGCGCGTATTGCCATAAAGGGAAAGGAGCTTCCCGCTCAGGAACGGCCTCCGGTAAACCTGACTTTTTTGATAGATGTATCCGGCTCCATGGATAGACCCAATAGGCTTCCGCTGGTTAAAACATCTATGGCAATGCTGGTAAACGAACTGAGAGCAGGAGACAAGGTATCGATCTGTGTGTATGCGGGCGCGGCCGGTACGGTACTGGAATCTGCAAGAGGTGATCAAAAAGATACGATTCTGGCCGCTTTGAGAGAACTCGAAACCGGAGGATCTACCGCAGGCGGGCAAGGCATTAACCTTGCCTATAATCTGGCGCAAAGGCATTTTAATCCTCAGGCGGTAAACCGCGTAATTCTGTGTACCGACGGAGACTTTAATGTGGGCATTACCAACCGCAGCGCTCTCGTAGACCTTATTAAGGAAAAAGCCGCGTCCGGCGTGTATCTGACGGTATTGGGCTTCGGCATGGATAATTACCGTGACGGAACGCTCAAGCAGCTTGCTTCCAAAGGAAACGGGAATTACGGCTATATCGACAACATAGATGAAGCAAACAAAATACTGATCAGGCAGTTAAGCGGAACGCTGGTAACCATTGCCAATGATGTAAAAATACAGGTTGAGTTTAATCCCGCTGCCGTAGGCGCTTACCGGCTTATCGGTTATGAAAACCGAATCCTGCGGGCCGAGGATTTTAATGACGACACGGTTGATGCCGGAGATATAGGCGCGGGACATACGGTTACTGCATTTTACGAAATTATCCCGCCGGGAAAAGTACCGGATAACCTTCCCGGTGTTGATCCTTTGCGGTATGCGATACAACAGGATGCAGGAGAAGCACCTTCTGTGTTTATTGACGAACTGTGTACGGTTAAAGTCCGCTATAAACTTCCCGGGGAGGCTGCCAGCGCATTGCTTTCATTCCCGGTGAATACGGCAGATGTTAAGAAAACCGGTGAAACATCGACAGATTTCAATTTTGCCGCCGCCGTAGCCGCGTTCGGCATGATACTCAGGGACAGCCCCCACAAAGGCAGCGCAGACTTTGCCATGGTTCAGGCTCTTTCAGAATCTTCCACAGGCAGGGACGAATTCGGCTACCGCCGGAATTTTGTACAGATGGTTAATGCGGCAAAAACGGTAAAGGCCCTGCATTAAGAGAGCTGTTCAGAAACCTCCAGTTTCTGAACAAGGCTATTAAATCTATGCTATAATTTCCCCCATGGAAACGCTGCAAAACCAATTTGTTTCGCTCAAACAGGCGCAGGCGCGGCTGGCTCTGGAAAATGCCGCCGCAAAAAACAAGGCGCTCGCCGCCGCCGCCGCCGCCATTGATCGCGACCGGAAAAATATACTCGCCGCCAACGCGCGCGATGTGGAAAAAGCCCGCGCAGGCGGCATGAAGGAAAGCCTGGTGGACCGGCTGCTGCTCAACGATCAGCGGGTGGACGACATTATCGAGGGGATCGATGTTGTTGTGCGGCAGGAAGACCCCATCGGCAAGATAAAAACGGGCTGGACTTTACCCAACGGACTGGTGGTTGAGCAGGTGACCGTTCCGATGGGGGTTGCGGCGATTATCTATGAGTCGCGGCCTAACGTGACAGCGGACTGTGCCGCGCTTGCCTACAAGGCCGGCTGCTCGATTCTGCTGCGGGGATCATCTTCCGCGCTGGAGTCGAACAAGGCGCTGGTGGCGAGCATTCGCTCGGGGCTTGAGGCGGGAGGCGGCGTTGCGGAGGCTGTGGCGCTGGCGGAATCGGGCAGCCGCGACGAAGTGGACGAGATTCTGTCGGCGCGGGGCTGGATCGACGTGGTGCTGCCGAGGGGCGGCAAGGATCTGATCCGGCGGGTGGTGCAGAACGCCCGCATTCCCGTTATCGAAACGGGGGAAGGTAACTGTCATATCTATGTGGAGCCGAGCGCTGATATGCACCGCGCCGTGGAGATAATCGCCAACGCCAAGCTGCAGAAACCCGGCGCCTGCAACGCCGTGGAAACCGTGCTGGTGCATCGCGCCGCCCTTGCCGCCCTGATGCCCGCTTTGGCGCAGCGGCTCGCGGGCAAGGCCGAACTTCGCTGCGATGCCGAATCGAAGGCGGCGATTGAAGAAGCAGCGGGGTGTTGCGGGGCGGAGCCCCGCAGAGGGGGCAGCGAAGGACCGCCGGCGGCGGGCCGGAGCGAGGGGGAGACTTCCCCCTGCTGCATAATAAAAGACGCAACCGAGGAAGACTGGGCGACCGAGTTTCTCGACTTTGTTCTCGCGGTAAAGACCGTGGGTTCCTGCGGCGAGGCGATTGCGCACATCAACCGCTACGGGACACGGCATTCGGAGGCGATTTTAACCGGCGACCTGGAGGCGGCGCGGCAGTTTCGCGCGGGGGTGGACGCGGCGTGCGTGTACGTTAACGCATCGACACGCTTTACCGACGGCGGGGTGTTTGGTTTCGGCGCGGAGCTGGGAATCAGTACGCAGAAGTTTCACACGCGCGGGCCGATGGGGCTGGAGGCGCTGACTACATACAAGTACCTGGTGAGCGGGACGGGGCAGGCGCGGGAATAACAGGAGGCGGCAAATGGAAAAAAACGGTTTTGAAACAGCGTTAAGCGAATTTATTCGGGACGATCCCGGCAATTATGTGGCAAAGGACGTAGCTCTGCGGCCGGAATTGGCGGGGATGCAGATGTTTGACGAACCCATCTTCGGTTACGCCGCCGCCGGTGATTCGTTGTTTGCGCAGTTCAGGGAGCCGGGTATCATCGGCGATCATTTTATGCTGCCGGGCGAGTGGCTTGACGGGGCGCAGACGGTTATTTCGTTTTTTCTTCCCTTTACCCAGGTGATAAAAAAAGCCAACGGCGCGAACATGAGCTGGCCTGCCGATGAATGGATGCATGCGCGTATTGAAGGGGGAAACGAGTTTCAGAAAAAGATATGCCGCCGCGCGGCAGAACTGCTGGAGAGTGAGGGTTGTGCCGCCGTTGCGCCCACGTTTGATCCCCGGTTTTTTTCCAGGTATCCGAAGGAGAACGAAGAAGACCGGCAGGAAGCCTATACCAGCAACTGGTCGGAGCGGCATATCGCCCATGCCTGCGGCCTCGGCACATTCGGCCTTTCCAGGGGGCTTCTGACGGCAAAGGGAACCGCCGGCCGCTTTTCCAGCGTGGTTACCACGGCGGCTTTTGCACCCAGCGAACGGCGTTATACGAAAATTGACGAGTACTGCATCTACTGCGGCGCCTGCGCCCGCAACTGCCCGGCGGGGGCAATCTCCGTGGAAAAGGGAAAATCGCATCCGGTCTGTTCGGCGTTTCTGAACCGCGTACTGGACAAACACCGGCCGCACTACGGCTGCGGCAAGTGCCAGGTGCAGGTTCCCTGCGAAAACGAGCTGCCGGAGAAGATTTGATAATTTAACAATACCGGGATATATTGAACATTATACATGGAGATATATTCATGAAAAAATTGTGGATTTCGGCAGTAATGGGATTAGCCTGCATCTGTGCGGTTTCGGGGCAGACGGCTGTAGCCAATCTGGACGCAGCCATACAACGGGCAAGCATGAGCATCTTTACTTCAATTTCTACCGGGCCGCGCATAGCCTTGTTGACTTTTGCCTCACCTTCAAAAGACCTTTCCTGCTATGTCCTTAATGAACTGGAGCAGGCTCTGAGAAAAAATGCAACACTGAGAATAGCTGAACGCAGTGAAGTGGATAGTCTGCTCGCCGAGATGAATCTGGAAGTGAACAGTGATATAAGTGATTCCGATGCCCGGGAGATTGGCAGAAGACTCAGGGTTGAGACTGTTGTAACCGGATCGCTGGTAAAAATGGCTGAAAATTACAGTTTCAGGAACAAGGTGATGGCTGTGAACAATACCAGGCAGCAAAAATCCATGTCGGTTAATGTCCGGGACAATCCGCATCTGCAGCAGCTGCTGGGTCAGGATGCGGTTTCCACAAAGCTGGTGCCTGACACCTTTCAAATGAAACAAAAAAGGGCTGGCCGTTTGGCAGCCTTTTCTATTTCGTGCAGCAGAATACTCTGAGCGGCTTACCGATATATTTTGTAAAAAAGCCGATTGAGGGGCCCAATGCAAGGGCGGTTACGACTGTTCCTTCGCGCAGGCCTATTACGCCATTCCCGCTTAAAATGCCGAAAAGAAAAGCCAGCAGTACCATCGTGGAATCAAACAGCAATTTCAGAATGGCAAATTGTCTGCCTGTTTTTTGCTGAATGGCCAATACAAGGCCATCCGGGGAAAGGGGGAGAATACCGGCGGATAAATATATTCCAACTCCCGAAGCCATGCACAATATCCCCATAATCATAAAAATCAGGCGCGAAAGATAATTGGGCAGCTGCAGTCCGGCAATCAGATAGCTGCTCAGATTGACATAATACCCGAATAAAATGGAAACAGCGAACTGCAGCAGATTAACCGGCCTGAATTTTTTTCCCAAAATAACAATCTGCGCCAGGACAAAAATGCAATAGACGATTGTTATCCAGGTGCCCTGGCTCCAAAAAAAAACCCGGCTCAGAACATACGGCAGCGAAGTAACCGTCGAAACACCCAGCTGCGTCTTGATGGCAATGGATATACCCATTGCTACGACAAACAATCCAATCAGATACACCAGTATCTTCCTGACCCATATCCCGCCTGTCATTGATGTTCTCTCATTAAAGCCATAAATATATCCTGCGCAGCGAGGTACAGACAAGCCAGGTTCCGGCAGCCAGAAATATCAGGGCGGCAGGAATGCCCATCCAGCCATCGGTGCTCAACAGAATCGTCCTGCCAAGAAGGGCGAGGATCGAACCGGCGCCGATAACAGCATACTCGCGGGAGCCGCGCGACCATGCGGCAATAAAGAAACTGACGATGGTTATGAGAAATGTCCCGATTTCGATGAGCCTGGACAATGAGGTGTAGCCGGCGATCATATTGAGGCTGGAATCCCAGACCTGGGTATCAATGGGAACCCCAATGGCAATAACCAGCGCCGTTACGATCATAAGCATAATGACATTGCGCTGCCGTTGTACCCCATAGCCTGCCGCGAACAGGCTGGCGGCAAACAGGGAAAAAATCCCGAAATGCCTGGCAAAAAGGATAACACGAGAAGCCGCCAGGGAATACAGCGAGGGTATCGCGTATACCTGTCCGAGGGGAAGGACCAGCCGCAGTGATTCCAGGGAAAACGAAGCGGTAAAAAAGGCGACGAAGAGAATTTCCGGCGACTGGGTCTTTTCAAAGAAATAGTACGTCAAAATTATCGATAAAAGAGAATATGCGGCTGCCGCCACAATGCCGAAATGCACCGCCAACAGCCTTGTTTCGAAATGCTTCCCGACAAGCGTCTGGAAGAAGCCCCCTGAGCGCCGGGTGATTTCCAATTCCATCAGGGTATAAACGGGGATCGTCTTTATTGAGGCAACAATACACATTACGAGGCACAGGACAGAGAGGATCATTCCCGACTTAAACAGCAAATTCCTTGCAGACATGGTCATTAACCAAGCATAATCATTGCCGCAGTTTTTCTCAAGACTCTCTTTTTACAGCCGATAATCATAGGCAGGGAGGGCCTTTATGAAAATAAGGATATCTTTTCTTTTTCTCACGGCCTTATTGGCTGTGAGTCTGCCTGTCTGGGCGGGCGATTCGGCATCCTATGTAGACCTTGGCTTTTCGCAAGACGGCAGTTTTTATATGTTTGCCCAGTACGGGGTAAAATCCGGCAGACTTATGCCCTGGGCGGATATGTTCATTGTCGATGTTGCCAAAAACGACTTCGTTTCCGGGGGCAGAGTTTCTTACACTCACGACAGGCCGATATACGCCGGACAGGACGGGGCTGGCGCACTGCACCGCCTGATTGCCACAAACGCCGGCCTGGCCTCGCGCTACGGGGTAACGTACCCAAACCAGGGGCAGCCCCTGTACATTTCCCTGGACGGAGATCCTGCCTATAACGGCGAATCGATCACGTTCCGCGACTTTGTCTCCGGTGCCAATTACCAGGCAAACCTTGTTGAAACCATCAGCGGCTCAGGTGAAAATCTGCGATCTTCGTTCCACATCACACTGGAATGTGTTGACGGCGACAGTGCGGTAAAGTTCTTTACCATTGGTTCACCGGACATTAAACGCCCGCTTATTTCGTCCTACCGGATAAAAAAGGTGCTTATTGCCCCGTCCGGCGACTCGATGATCTTTGTCATCGAGATGAAGCGCCATGCCGAAGGGGGGCCTGATATCCGCTATATGGTTGAGGCCCTGCGGTTTTAGAACCGCTCTATTTATACAGCGGACTTACCGCCCTTAAATACCGTGAATATTCTCTGTACGCTTTGTCGCAGGCAGAAACTGCTTTTTTGTCGGGCTGTATGGGAGTGCCCTCCAGCATGACGTGTGCTTCGGCAAGGTCTTTTATCGATACGTGCTTTTTTTCTTCTGTTTTTTCGCTTTTTGCATGACGCAACAAACACCACAGCGCCTGAATCGCAGCGCCCATTGCGGCGGCTTCGGCACTTGCCGGAACCCGAACGGGCAGATTCATCACGTTAGCGGCGATGCTCTGCCACAGCGGGCTTTTTGAGCCGCCGCCGGTAAGCCGTATCTCTTTTGCCCTGAAGCCCAGCGCATTAAACCCTTCAAGGCCGATCCTCATGCCGAAAATTGCCGACTCAAGGGCGGCGCGGGCAAGGTTTTCCCGCTTGAAATTACCTGCAGTGATTCCATTGACGCTGGCTCTGCCGTTGGGAAGATTGGGGGTACGCTCGCCGTTGAAAAATGGCAGTACCACGATACCCTCCGCGCCGATGGGGGCTTTGGCAGCTTCCGCGTCAAAGGCCTTAACGTCAAGGCCGAACAGGGCGCGGAATTCCTCGCTTGCCACGGTGCAGTTCATCGTGCACAGCAGGGGCAGCCAGCCGCCGGATGAGGAGCAGAACGCGGCAAGGTTTCCCGTGGGATCAATAACCGGCTTGTTGGAAAAACCGAAAAGAGTGCCGGAAGTTCCCAGACTCATGGTCAAAAAGCCGTCCCGCACCGTGCCTGTCCCGATGGCGCTCATCATATTGTCTCCTCCGCCGGAAGAAACCAGCGCCCCTTCGGGAATGCCATAGAGCACGGCGGCGGCTTTGGTTACTGTGCCGGCGGCAGCGTCCGGCGCGATCAGGGGCGGCAGCCACGATTCAATGTCAGGCGAAATCAAGGAACATATTTTTGAAGACCATTTCCGTTCTCGCACGTCAAAAACCGCCGTGCCCGAAGCGTCGCCGTATTCGGCGGTAAACGCGCCGGTTAACAGATAATTGAGGTAATTGTGGGGAAGAAGAATGTGCCGCAGCCTGGCAAAGGCTTTTGGTTTGCGGTTTTTCAGCCACTGGATTTTTGGCGCAGTATAGCCGGGACGCATGGGCAGTCCCGCTTTTGCGATAAGTTTTTTTTCGCCGCCGGCCAATGTGGTCAGCTCTGCGCACTCCTCTGCGGTTGAGGTGTCGCACCAGAGCTTGACGCTGTAGACGGCTTTTCCCGCTTCGTCCAGCGGCACAAAACTGTGCTGCTGGGCGGAAACCCCAACGGCGGCAACTGTTTTTTTTATTTCGGGATCAATGCTGTCAAAGCAGGTTTTCAGGGCTTCATCGTACCATTCGGCTTTCTGTTCCCTGGTTCCGTCATTTTCAGAGATCATGTCAACGGGAACTGACGACTGGGCGGCGATGGTTTTGTTTTCATAGTCATAAATGACAACTTTGCAGCTTTGTGTTCCCAGATCGATACCGCACACGGTTTTCATGGCATTTTATTCTATGCCGGAATTTCGGGATTGTCGAGGCTTTTCCCTCCGTTGAATTTTTCCCAGCTTATTATTCCGTTAAGCAATGCAAAAATTATTACCTGCGAGCGGTTTCTCAGACCGGTTTTTTTCTTTACCGAACCGATATAGTTTCGCACTGTCCCTCGGCTAATGTTCAGACTTGCCGCGATTTCCGTATCCGTGCAGCCGCTGGTGATACCGGAAAAAATACCAAGCTCCGTGGCCGTAAACTCGGGAAGCGCCCCCCGCTTCGTCTCGCGGCTTGCAGCGGCAACGGCAGCGGCAATGCTGTCCAGAATTTCATCCCTGATTCTGCCGGTAATATACAATCCCCCGTGGTACACACTTCGAATTGATGCGGTCAGTTCGTCATATCCATTTTGCCGGATTAAGTAACCTGAAATCCCCGCTTTAAGGGATTCTTCCACAGAAGTGCGGTTATCCTGTGGAAATAGCACGATAATTTCGGTCGAAGGGGATTTTCGTTTGATTACCGGCGCAAGAACCGGACTTTCAACATCCCCTAAACTGAAATCCATGATAATAACGTCGGGCTGTTTGGGCAGCACGGAAATTATTACATCAAAACCATCTTCGACTATGCAGGCAATGTGAAAGTCGTCCTGTTTCCTGAGTAATGCGACAATCGCTTCACGGTCGTCACCGCGTTTACAGGCAATAGCAATGTTGATCATGGGAGCAGTTTCCTCTGTGAAAAACGGTGTAAAATAATCGGTGAATTTTTAATATAATCCATATAACCCTTCGCTGGCAAGGAAAATTCCGTGAAAACAGGCGGATTTTCAGCCAGGAAAAAGGCTAGAATAAAAAATCCGAAACAGGTATAATTTTTCACCTATGGCAAAAAGAGGAACTATTGAAATTGACCGGGAACTGTGCAAGGGATGCCTGCTATGCATCCGCGCCTGCCCGGTTACAGTGCTGGAAGCCGATACGCAGCCCAACTCCTCCGGCTCATACCCTGCAAAGCCGGTAAATAAGGAAAAGTGCATCGCCTGCGGGAACTGTTACGAGGTTTGCCCCGATGTCTGCATCAGGGTTTTTGATCTGGAGGGTGCGGCATGAAAGTATTGATGAGCGGAAACGAGGCAATTGCCGAAGCCGCAATCCGCGCAGGCTGCACTGCGTATTTTGGATACCCCATCACCCCGCAGAATGAACTAATCGCCTATATGGCGAAACATATGCTGGAAAAGAACCGGGTGTTTATCCAGGCGGAAAGCGAAGTCGCCGCAATCAACATGGTCTACGGCGCATCCTGCGCGGGGGCAAGGGCAATGACCAGCTCGGCCGGCCCCGGCCTGAGCCTGAAGCAGGAAGGAATTTCCTACGGCGCGGGCGCGGATGTTTCCATGGTCATCGCGAATGTGGTACGGGGCGGCCCCGGATTGGGTAATATTGCCCCCGCCCAAAGCGACTATTTTCAGGCTACCAGGGGAGGCGGTCATGGAGATTATTACTGTATCGTGCTGGCCCCCAAAAGCGTGCAGGAATGCGCAGACCTTACCTACCTGGCTTTTGACCTTGCCGACAAGTACCGGATACCGGTTATCATTCTTGCCGACGGGATGATTGGCCAGATGATGGAGGGTGTTGTACTCCCGCCGGAAAAAGCCCTGGACAAGCTTCCTCCCCGCGGCTGGACCGCCGGAAAAATGGGCGACAGGGCAGCGTCGTCCAGCGGCAGGCGTGAAGCGCGGCACATCACCTCAATCAACCTCGTGCCGCCTGCACTTGAAGCCATTACCCTCGACCGCTTTACGCGCTACGAAACCATAAAGGCTGCCGAAATCCGCTTTGAAGAGATCGGCTGCGCGGATGCGGACTTAATCCTTGTCGCTTACGGCACTTCGGCCCGTGTCTGCCTTGGGGCGAAAATGCTTGCAGAGAAGGAAGGCATCAAACTCGGTATTTTCAGGCCCATTACCCTTTGGCCTTTCCCGTATCAACAACTGGCAAAAATCGCCGCAGGGGGAAAGCCCTTCCTGACGGTGGAAATGAGCCTTGGGCAGCTGGTGGAAGACGTGAGGCTCTCGGCTTACGAGGCAGCGGCGGCAGCCAAAATTCACCTGTTGGGACATTGCGGCGGGGTAATCCCCACCGAGGAAGAAGTTTTCGCCGAAACCAAAAAGATTTTAGGAAAATAGCATGAAAGAAATATACGGCCATCCTGACAGTCTGTATAAAGTTCAGACCAAATATTGCGCGGGCTGCGGTCACGGGGTGATCCACCGGATCATCGCCGGGATTATCGACGAGATGGGGCTGCGCGAGAAGGCGATCATTACCAACCCGGTGGGCTGTTCCATCTGGGCCGATCTGTACTTCGATTTTGACTCGGTACAGCCCGCCCACGGCAGGACCCCCGCGGCGGCTACCGGCGTCAAGCGGGTGCTGCCCGATCACCTGGTTATCTGCTACCAGGGGGACGGCGACATGGCGGCGATTGGAACCGCGGAAATGATACACGCGGCGAACCGGGGCGAAAAATTCACCACTATTTTCGTCAACAACGCCATATACGGCATGACCGGCGGCCAAATGGCGCCGACTACGCTGATTGGGCAAAAGGCCTCAACCGCTCCCTATGGCCGCGACCCGGATGCGGCAGGAATGGGCTACCCCATGCGCGTTTCGGAACTGCTTTCCACCCTGGACGGCGTTCGGTATGTGGCCCGCGGGGCGGTAAACAATGCGGCAAATGTCCGCAAAACACGAAAGTACATCAAAACGGCGCTGGAGGCGCAAATGTCCGGCCAGGGCTTTACCATGGTGGAGGTGCTTTCGCCCTGTCCCACCAACTGGAGTATGGAACCGCTCCCGGCGGTGGAGTGGCTGGAAACCAGCATGATTCCCGTGTTCCCGCTGGGAGAAATCAAAAATACATTGAGGGCAGCATCATGACCGAAAAATCGTTATTCGCAGGCTTCGGCGGGCAGGGTATTGTTTCTCTTGGGCAAATTTGGGTCTTCTGCGCCATGCAGGAGGGCAAAAATGTCTCTTATTTTCCGTTTTACGGGGCCGAAAAGCGCGGCGGCGTTGCACGAGCCGGTGTTATCATATCAAATGGTGAAATCGCCAGCCCCCTGGTTACCACACCCGACTCGGTATTGGTGATGAACAGCGATTCCCTGCCGATTTGCGAGGAAATTCTCAGGAAAGACGGGCTCATGCTGATAAATTCCAGCCTGGTCAGGGAAGATCCCCGGCGAAATGACATAAAAGTCGTCAAAATCGAGGCAACCGGACTTGCGGAAAAGGTTGGCCACGGGCGTTTTGCCAATATGGTGGCGCTGGGCGCTATGGCAAAGCTCACCGGCGCGCTTTCCCTGGACAAAGCCGAAGAAATCCTGAGGGAATACTTTCCTGACAAACCCCAGCTCCTTCCGATGAACCTGCAGGCGATAGAGGCAGGTCAAAAAGCTGTATAATGGCGGCGGTTTTTTTGATGATATTTTTCCGGATTTTCACTAAAATTCCTCTCAAGTAAGAATTTTATTCTGCCGATAATCAAGTGAAGTCCTGTTTTGGGAGGCTATTTTGGCATATAAAACTGCGTTATCCACCTACAAAGAGATCAGGGTAAATACGGCCAGTCAGGGACAGCTTATCATTATGCTGTACGATGGGGCTGTAAAGCAGCTTGACCTGGCTCTGAGCCTTTTGGAAATGAACGATGCGAAAAAGGATCCGGGCAGAATCGAGAAAATTGGCAAAGCCGTGGTTAAGACACAGGAAATTGTCTCCGAACTGATGGTTTCACTGGATTTTGAACAGGGCGGCGACATAGCGGCGAATCTTTTTTCTCTGTATACCTGGTTCAACCGCGAGCTTATGGAAGCAAATATCAATCAGGATGGACGTCGGATAGCAGTTGTGCGGAACCTGCTGGAAGATCTCCGCAGCGCATGGCAGGAAATTGCGGCGACCACCGCCGTTGAAACCGTAAACCGCGAACTGGGTGTTAATATAGCCGGATGAGCGAAGGCACGACGGAGCAGAACGCGGCCATCCTCAGCCGGTTGAAAGACCTGCTAAATCAGCAAATAGAACAATTTCACAGCTATCTTGCCGCACTGGAAAAACAGGAAGCGGCCATCGAAATGGGCGGCGTGGAAAACATCCTTGCGTACATCGAAATTGAGGAACGCGCCGTTAACGATATTTTTGGCATACAGAAAGTCATTGATCCCCTGGTAGCAATGTGCTGCACTGCTGTCGGCTCAGACGACATTGCCGCCCTGCAAGCCGAGCTGGAAAACCTGAAAAACCGGGCGGTATCACAGGCAGATCACAACAGGGATATTTTATCCGCCCGCATGGCAGCCATTGGCATGGAAATATCGGTCCTGCGAAACAACCCGCTGGCTGCCGCCGCCCGGCGTTCCCTGTATCACAGCACTACGGCGCTCATTGATATTCAGGGGTAATTATGGAAACAACACTGGCCTTATTGAGAGAGTCCGGGGCGATGCTGGAGGGGCATTTTCTGTTAAGCTCCGGCCGTCATTCCGACCGCTATTTCCAGTGCGCGAAGCTGCTGCAGTACCCCAACAAGGCAGAGACGGCGCTTTCCGGCGTGGCAGAAAAAATCAGGCTTGACATACAGGCCGGCAGGCTGGAAATCGACGCCGTCGTCGGCCCGGCAATGGGCGGCATTATCGCCGCTTACGAATTGGGCAGGCAGCTTGGACTTCCCGCCTTTTTTACCGAGCGTGACGACTCGGGGACGATGGTTCTGCGCCGCGGGCTTGAAGTAGAGCCGGGGCAAAAAATCCTGATCACCGAGGACGTTGTCACCACCGGCAAATCCTTCGGTGAATGCGCCGCTGCCCTGGAAAGCAGGGGGGCGAAAATAGCCGCCCTTGCCTGTATTGTAGACCGGCGGGCGGCAGGCGTGGAAATTCCCTGGCCGTTCTACCCTGCCTGCGCGGTAGACGCCCAGAATTGGGAAGCCGGTAGCTGCGATCTGTGCAAAAAAGGGATTCCCGCCGTAAAGCCGGGTTCACGGGCAATTAAGTAAAAGATCTACGAATTGCGCGAATGTACGCGAATGAATAAAATGACTTATGAAAACCGCGCCGCTGTTTACGATTATTCACGAAGACGAAGATATTATCGCCGTTAACAAGGCCTCCGGCATTTCGGTGGGCGGCGACCGCTGGGACGAATCCCTCAAGCGGCTGGACAGGCTGGCTGCAGAAGTGGTGAACACGCCAAATATTTTTGTTGTCCACCGCATAGACCGGGAAACTTCGGGACTGGTGGTATTCGCCAAAAATGCACAGGCCCACCGCCGGCTTTCGCTTGCCTTTGAGGGGAGGAATGTTACCAAACGTTACATTGCCGTTGTTAACGGACGGCCGCCCTGGAAAGAAACCATCTGCGATCTGCCGCTGATTCCCAACGGCAACAAGCAGCACATGACTATCATCGACAGGTACCGGGGAAAAAAGTCCTTTACCCGCTTCGCGTTTCTGCACAGCGCGGGCAATTACAGCGTCCTGGAAGCCCTGCCGGAAACAGGCAGAACCCATCAGATACGGGTTCATGCGGCGGCGCTTGGTTTTCCTGTCGTCTGCGATTCCCTTTACGGCAGGGACAAGCCGGTGCTGCTCTCTGCAATCAAAAAAAACTGGCGCGGCGATCCGCATGAAGAAAAGCCGCTGCTTGCCCGCCTGGGTCTGCATGCATTGGAACTTTCATTACCTGCAGGCGAAGGCTTTATCAAACTCTGCGCTCCGCTGCCCAGGGACATGACTTCCCTTATCAGACAAATGGAAAAAAATTAACGGCAACACCCTGAAGAGACAAAGAATAAACTCACCGCAAAAAACCAAAAAATCATTGTACATGGTTCTGTAACCTTGTCTTATTTTACAATTTCCGTCATCAGGGTGTATTTTGTGACAACTTCTCTTGCTATTTTAAAAATGAAGGCAGCAAAAAAAATTATGAAAAAACCAAACATTATTCAACGAAGAGATTTGGAACCGTTATGGCACATGGCCAACGAAGTTGTACGGCATTATGAAAAGGCAGCGGATTGTATCTCCGCAGTTATGGGGGCGGATTGCATTGCGGTGGAGAATTCCAGGCACCCCACTTCCGGCCTGTTTTGTTCACTCTGCAAACGGTACAGCGGCTATGCTTCAAAAATCCCTCCCCATGAAATTCCCTGTTCTGCCATGCACTGCAGCGCGGCAAAAAATGCACGCCGGCACGGCGGTTCGTACATCTACACATGCCCGGTGGGGTTTTCCTTCTGGACAAGCCCGTTTTACTCGGGAGAACTTTTTGCCGGAGCATTCATTGCAAGCGCTATTTCCTCCAGCGGACAGCAGCAAACCCTGGACAGGCTGTTCGAGGTCTGCAAGGGTGAAATTTCCCGCGCAGAAATTGCAGGGTATATTGAAAAAGTTCCTGTAAAAACCGACGAAGAAATACGGGCGCTTGCCCGGATGATACAGCTCTGTGCTCAGCAAATTTCCCGCCGCAAACTGCCCCTGGTCAATCCAATGGAGCACAGCGATATGGACACAATAGAACAGGAACGCCTGCTCCTTGCAAGTCTGCGCAGGGGAGATAACATCGAAGCCCTTGAAACAACACGGGAACTGCTCAGCGGCCTAAATGCCGCAAGCGGCGGCAATTTCACCAAATTCAGGCTGATGGCAATCGAACTGGTGGTAAAACTGTCCAGAACCGGATCCAATTTCCAGAACAACCAGGAGCTTATTGAAGCGAACAGCCGTTATCTGAAACGGATAGAAGAATTAAATACAGCCGAGGAAGTTATCGAGTACCTGTGCATGGTTGTAGAACGAATGTCGCATAAAATATTTTCCTTTCAGGGAATGCACCATTCTTCGGCACTGCGGAAAGCGGAGCGGTTTATCCGGGAAAATTACGCAAGGAAAATCAGCCTGCAGGAAATAGCCGATGCTTCCGGACTTTCCGCTCCGTATTTCAGCACAGTGTTCAAGGACGAAATGGGAGAGAATCTGTCCAGCTACCTGAATCGTCTCAGGGTTGAAAATGCATGCTCAATGCTGCGGGAAACAGAAGTCCCCATCAGTAAAATTGCTGTGGCCTGCGGTTTTGAAGATCAGAGCTGGTTTTCAAAAACATTCAAAAATTACACCGGCCTTAGTCCCTGTAAGTACCGGAAGACGGGGTGCTTCAATGAAAATGAATTATAACAACGGAAGAGTCGCCTCTTCCGAGGAACGGGAAATACTTACAACATATATGCAGGCAATGGGAAGCACTGTGGAAATGTTCGACCATAATTACCAGCCGATCTGGACTGGGGACAATGGCCATACCGGGGAAACCATCTGCCGGTACTGCATTGGCTCCGCTGCCGGTGCCGCCGGAAACGACGCACAGTGCCGCACAATGCACAGGGATACAATGCTGGAATCTGCCCGGCACGGCTGCTCATATATTTATCAGTGCGAACTTGGCCTGACATTTTGGGTCAGCCCGATATACCATGACAATGCATTAAGCGGTTCCCTGCGGGGATCAGGCTATATAAGCGGCGATATTGATACAGCCGCAATTGCCGCAAAATGCAAGACATCCTATGGATGTCAGACACCCGCAGAAAATTCCGATGCCGTAAGCCCAGAGGAATTTGTCCGCCGTATCCGCGCATTGTCCTGCGGCGATGAAGAAAAAATCCGATCCCTCGCCGAGATGCTGCTTCTGTGCGCCAGCGCCCTTTCCAGCGACAGCGAAAATTACCGGGAAAAAATCAGGCTCCGCCGCAGGCAGATGGAAAATATTGCCGCCTTGATCAATGAACTCAAGGCAAAGCATGGTGAAGATGCGGCTCCGCCCAACTATCCCCTGGACAAAGAGCATGGCCTTATAACTGCACTCAGCCGGGGCGACGGGGAAAGTGCACAAAGATTCCTGAATGAATTACTGGCGGCGCTGGTGGTTTGTAGAGCGGATAATTACCGGCATATCCAGCTTGGAGCGCTTGAACTGGCAGTGCTGCTTGCCCGTACCGGGACAAATTCAGGAAGCGCTGCGGTTGACAGCAGCGCCCGTTTTATTGCTCAAATTCAGGAAGCGAAATCCGTTGAGGATCTTTCAGGCGCCCTGCACGACATGGTAGAAAGCATTGCCGCATCTGTATCGCTGTTTCATGGTATACCTCATGCTTCAGCTATGCGAAAGGCGGAACGTTTTATACGGAAAAATCTTTCCCGAAGAATCGGTCTCCAGGAAGTAGCCGATGTGGCAGGACTTTCAGCGCCGTACTTCAGTACCATCTTCAAGGAGGAAATGGGCGAAAACCTTTCCAGGTATATAAACCGGCTCAGGGTAGAAAAGGCAGTAAAACTGTTATTGGAAACCAGCCTTTCCCTCAGCGACATTGCCATCGAGTGCTGCTTTGATGATCAAAGCTGGTTCTCAAAAATATTCAAATCATTTACCGGCTTAAGCCCCGGCAAGTACCGCAGCCAGGGAGGAAATTAAAACCAGTTATTTTTTTGCCGGCTTTTTTGCCTTTGCCGCCGCCGGCTTCGATACAGCTTTGGAGGATGACTTCGCCTTACTCTTGCCTGCAGCAGGCGTTTTGGCCGGAGGTTTCTTTGGTTTCACAGCGGCTGGTTTTTTCGCAGCCGCCGGCCTGGGAGCCGTTTTTGGCTTCGCCTTTGTCTTATTGGCGGAGGCTGCCATCTTTGCCTTCAACGCGCGCCTGAGTTTATCCGACACCGCCAATTCAGCCTCGGCACGATCAAAATCACCGATGACAAATGCCCACTTGCCGGCAAGCGCATACGCTTCCCAGCTTTCTTTCCCGACTGCAAGCAGTCTGGGAACAAGCGCCCCAAGTTCGTCAGTTTCTTTTTGCTGCAGAAGGCAATTCCCTCCGTCCAGGCGGCGCTGTAATGCCTCGGCATTTTTTCCAAGCATCTCATAGGCATCGGCGGCCTTGACGGCATACAGGCCGTTGTTCCCGTTCAGGCTGAACGCCATGTCCCAGGCATCGGCGGCGGCCATGTAGTCGTTCAGGTTCCAGAACGCATGCCCAAGCAGTCCGTACAACGGCGGCAGTTTGGCAGAATCTTCGGTTTCGATTCGCCCGATATAACCGGGAAGAAATTCCGCCAGTTCACTGTACTTGTTCTGAATGTTCAGGAGTATCGCCTTTTCCATAAGGGCATCCAATCCATCGGCTCCGCCCTCCCCCATCGCAAGACAGGCATCGATGTATTCCAGTGCGGTTTCGTATTGCCCCATCTGTGAAGCCATTCTGGCGGCAAAAATCAGTTCACCTCTGCTGCGCATATCGGTAATGGTTGCCATGACGCTTCGTGCTGCTTCTTCCCGTTGTTTCCATGCCTTGAGTATCTGATCGCAGGCAGAGGCAAAATGTTCCAGGGCTGCGAAACTTTCCGCAAGCCGCAGGCGGCTCTCTGCGGCAATTTCTCCGCTGTCATTCCATTTTTTATACAGCGCATCTACAGCCCCCCGGCGGGAATCTACCTGGAGAAAATCCAGCCAGGCCTTGCAGGCATAGTCTTTTTTTTCCGTATCCAGAGGGGGCTGCTCGTCGGGCGAATACAGCTCTTGAATATTTTCCGCTTCGTCATCCGCATCGTATGATACAAGGGCAAATCCCAAATGGCCGCCCGGAATGGAATCATCCCGAACCTCTGCCATCCATTTTCCGTTAAGCATAAAAATAAAGTGGCTGCCCTGGGCAATTATCCCAAGATTTGTACTGCCCGCATCAAGGCCGGAAATTTTGGTCCAGCCAATAAGCGGCAGAGGAATATTTTTATTAACCGCGTCCAGACGAAAGTACCCCTTGCTGGACAAAAGGGCAAGGTAATACGTCCCCTGTTCAATGATCCGGAACATTATTCCCACGGCGCAGTGTCCCCCGGGGTTGTCAAAACGAATACGTGCATCAATATGCTGATCCACATAGACGCGATCTGCAGTCTCAAGACAGGTCATGGAACCTTTCTTTTTCTGGACAAGGAATAATGAGCCTTTTTCGAGATTGGCACTATGGGAAATTTCTGGTTTAATATCAAAACAGGATTTTTCGGGTTTGGAAAAGTCCGCAGCCCATTTTTCCTTCATCCTTTCAGCCGGCTGCTGCTTTGGGCCAAGTTTTTTTGAAAGGACATACAGAGGACGCTTGATAAACATGCTTAAATATTGCCGAAAAACCATTAAAAAGTCGAGGTCATTTATCACCGGCCTTTTCGGCGGAAACAGAATCGACATCTTCCTTTTTTTCGCAGTAGCTGCGGTTCTCATTATCGTCATTGCAGGCCAGATTTTCAGAAAGGTCGACAGTCTGCGGCGCACCGAGATTTCCATTTCGCGACAGGGCAGGGAACTCTTTGGCGCCGATATACTCGGTGCGCTCATTCAGGAATTTGAAAAACTATACCCCGATCTGCGGATACAGGTGGCAGACGGCGATACGGACATTGTCTTTTTTGACGACAGCGAAATCGGCAGCCTGATGGCAGAGTCGGCGCTGGCATCGCTGCGGCCATACATTCACAGCGAAACTCAGGCAGGGCAGTGGGTGATCCCGTTGGTTTCGTATATGGACATTTTTTTCTACAACATCGACATTTTACAGGCGGCAAACTGCGACCGGCCGCCCAAAACCCGCGCCGATTTTCTCGCCGCTGCACGGGCGGTTGCCGCGCTGAAGACCGCTTCCCCCCTGGCGCTGGGTCTGAGCGAGGCCGACCCCCTGGCGTTGCGCCGTGATATATACCCCTGGGTATGGGCGGCAGGCGGAGATCTGCGTCAGTCAGGCGCAGAAAATGCGGTGCTTTCAAGGGCAGCGAATGATACCATAGCCTTTTTCGCCCAGCTTTACCGGGAGGGACTTTTGGCGCCTGACAGCTTCGGCACAACCGGCGCACAGCGGCTTGAGGAATTTGCCGCAGGAAACATCGCCATGCTGTCGGCATCGTCACGCGACATATCCTTTTTGCAAAATAACATAGACGGCTTTAATTTTGGCGTCACAGCGATACCGCAGACGGCACCGGGCAAAAACCGTCTCGCCCTTCCGGGAATATATGCCGGCATTTCCGGCGGCTGCGCCCAGAGCGACGAAGCCTGGACGTTTCTTGCCTATCTCGCCGGAAGAAAGCAGGTGCTGGAAGAGGCGCTTAACGCGATTCCCGGCAATTTTCCCAGCGCTTTTCCCTCCGGCTATACTGCGGACGACCCGCTTTTTTCAAAGGCCTGGGAGATTTTTGAAGCCGCAGACATAGTTGAGTATTTTCCGGCTGCTCCTCTGGAAGAAGAGACAGGCCGCATCATTTGGGAAAAAATCACCGAGGCGTTTAAATAAAACGTGATGTATCGACGTACAGCTCTTTCGATTTGATCTGTTCAAGGTCGGCGGCAAATCTGCGCCGTGATTCCACCAGATCGCTCAATTCTTTCAGCATATTTTTATCCACCATCTGCGCTATGGGAAAAACATAACGCTCCGTCTCGTCGGAATAGCGGCTGACAAATTCCATACTGTTAATAAAACCAAGGGAAACCATATTGGAGATTCGGTCGGCAACTTTGAGGATCTTCGCGTTATGCGATCCTATTTCAAAAATGCGCGTCAGGAACTCGGCCTTGGTTTCCCCGTTCCTGCGGGTCACCTCCTGGACAAGCTCATACACCTGGTGGCTTTCGTAATCAATGGAAAGCAGGAGGTTATGGTTAAAATCGGGAATATCCTCAAAAACATCGTGAACGGTCGCCGCCTTGAGTAAAATGGAATCGATGTAGCCGTAGTCGATAAGAATGGACATAGTGTCAAGCTGATGCCTGAACATATTGCCGCCGCCCGTCCTGGATTTGCCAATAAGGAAGGTGGCAAGCTGCATATAGGGGGCAAGGTGAGTCCCCTTCAGGCGAAGCATTTCATCGGTAGTCATCTGTTCTTTATTCTATAGATCACGCAGATAAGAATCAATCTTTGTGCAGCGTGCAATACCCGCTTCCAGTTTTTCCTTTTCGGCGGCAACCAGCTCCGGCGGGGCGTTTTTGACAAATTGCTCATTTGCCAGCTTCGAACGAAGGCTTTGGATGTACGAACGGTCACGCTCAAGGTCTTTGGCAAATTTACGTTTGAGCGCGGCAATGTCCACCGCCTCGGCAATAAAGACAAACACCTCAAATCCCGTGCCAGCCATGCCGATGGAACCCTCAGGCCGTGCTGCGCCATCCGCCGCCGATTCAGACACCAATTCAGACAAACTGGCCAAAAGTTTTACCAGCGCTTCGTTGTGCCGCAGCGTCTCCTCTTGCTCGCCGCCAGCCCGCACCAGCACACGCAATTTTTTGTCCGGCGTAATCGTACACTCGCTTCGCAGCGTGCGGATCATCCGCACCAGTTCCTGCAAAAAGGCAAAACGCCGCTCGCCGTCATTGTCGCATCGCCGCTCGTCAAACTGCGGATACGGAGAAGTGATTAACATTCCTTCGGCATTGGGCAGTTTGCCGTAAATTTCCTCGGTAACAAAGGGCAGCAGCGGGTGCAAGAGCTTAAGCGATTCGGCAAGCACATCGAGCAGCACCGTGGCAGCGCGATCCTTTTCGGCGGCGTTGTGGGCGCTGTCCTCGCCGGTCCTCACCGAAAGCTTGCTTGCCTCGACATACCAGTCGCAAAAATCGTTCCAGAAATATTCGTAGGCGGTAAGAGCGGCGTCATTGTAACGGTACGAAAGAAACGCCTCTTCCATCGCTTTGGCGGCGCTGTTCAGCCGCGAATAGATCCAGGTGTCAACGGGAAGCAGCGCCGGCTGCGCGATCAGGCTGCGCCCCTCAAGGTTCATCAGAATAAAGCGGCTGGCGTTCCAGACCTTGTTGGCAAAACGCGAACCCATTTTGAACGATTCCTTGTCAACCAGCACATCCTGTCCCTGCGCGCACATAAACGCCAGCGTAAATTTCAGCGCGTCCGCCCCAAACTCGTCCA
>Ga0082212_10003412_pt1 | contig 22542 bp, 20 predicted proteins | sample TergutNt197P3_FD_71548 | JGI IMG/M metagenome (GOLD analysis project Ga0082212, IMG submission 71548) | Neocapritermes taracua P3 segment gut microbial communities from Petit-Saut dam, French Guiana - Nt197 P3 | ecosystem: Host-associated > Arthropoda: Insects > Digestive system > Gut ...
CTGCAGGCCCTGCATGGCCTGGGCGATCTGCGACAGCGGCTGCGAGAACATGCGGACGTACTGCATGAAGGCGATGATGACGCCGAAGGTGATGGTCCCGCGCATGGTCAGGGCCGCGCCGACGACGCAGACCGCGACATAGCCCAAGTTGCCGATGAAGCCCATGACGGGCATCATCAGGCCGGAGAGAAATTGAGATTTCCACCCGCTCTCGTAGAGGCCCTGGTTGATCCGCTCGAACTCGGCCCGGGCCGCCTTGCCGCCGTTGTAAGCCTTGACGACGTTGTGGCCCGAGTAGACCTCCTCGATGTGGCCGTTGATCTCGCCCAGGCCCTTTTGCTGGGCGATGAAGAACTTTTGCGACTTGCCCATGACGACGCCCATGAAGGCCAGGGCGAGGAGCGACGAGACGATGGCCGTCAGCGCCATGATCCAGTTGGTGCGGAACATCATGAACGTGGAGCCGAAAAACATCGTGACCGCCCTGACCAGCGTGTCAAGGCTTTGATTCAGCGTCTGCCCGATGGCGTCAACGTCGTTGGTCACGCGGCTGATGACGTCGCCGATGCTGGTTTTGTCGAAATATTTCAGCGGGATCCGGTTGATCTTCTTGGAAATGCCCGTCCGCATTTTTTTGGAGATTTGCGCGGTGATCGTCGCCATGATAAAGTTTTCCGCAAACGAGAGGATGGCTGAGGTCCCATAGAAGATCACCAGCAAAAAGGCGATGCCGTTTACGGCGTCCAGGTCGATGGCGCCCAATACGGGCTGGCCCTCGATTATCATCGGAAGCCCCATGGCGATCTCGTTGGCCATATCTTTCAGGTAGTCGGGGCCGATGAATTGGAATACCGTGCCCCCCGAAGCGAGGATCAGGGCGATGATGATCGCGGGCATCCAGTCTGTGCAATACCGGATCAGCTTGCCCCAGGAGCCTTTGAAGTCCTTGGCTTTTTCACCTGGGCCCATGCCGCGCGGGCCGGGGCCTCCTCCCATGCGGGCCCTCATGCCGCCGCCCGGCCTTCTGGTGTTGCGCTCGCTCATGATACCAATTCCTCCCCGCTCAATTGCGATAATGCGATCTCCTTATAGACCGCGCAATCGCGGAGCAATTCCTCATGCGTCCCGCTGCCGACAACCTTGCCCTCGTCCAGCACGATGATCCGGTCGGCGTCCATGATCGTGCCGATCCTCTGCGCGACGATCAGGCTGGTCACCCCGGCCGTCTCTTTTTTCAGCACACTGCGCAGCACGCGGTCGGTCTTATAGTCCAGCGCGGAGAAGGAGTCGTCAAAGATGTAGATGTCCGGCTTGCGGCAGATGGCGCGGGCGATGGCCAAACGCTGCTTCTGCCCGCCCGACAGGTTCGTGCCGCCCTGCGAGACGGATGCGCCATAGCCGTCCTCCATGGCCTCCACGAAGTCCGCGGCCTGCGCGATGCGCACGGCTTTTTGGATGTCCTGCTCGCTGTACTCGCCGCCTTGCCCGTTATCGCCGTAGGCGACGTTGGACTCCACCGTCCCTTTGAACAGCACCGCCTTTTGCGGCACATAGCCGATTTTGTTGTACAGTGCCTCCAGCGTGTAGTCCTTGACGTTGACGCCGCCGACCAGCACCTCGCCCTCAGTCGCGTCGAAGAAGCGGGGGATCAGGTTGATCAAGGTCGATTTGCCGCTTCCGGTAGAGCCGATGAAGGCGACGGTCTGGCCCTGCTTGGCCGTGAAGCTGACGTCCTCAAGGACATATTCCGCCGCGCCGGGGTATTTGAAGCTGACGGACTTGAAGGTGACCTCCCCGGACAGGCCCGGCAGCCCTTCGGACGTGTGTCCGTCGATGATCGCGGGCTGGGTGTCCAGCACCTCGTTGATGCGCTTGGCCGAAACGCTGGCCCTGGGCAGCATGATGAACATCATAATCAGCATCATAAACGACATGATGACCTGCATGGCATACTGCGAAAAGACGAGCATGTTGGCGAAAATCACCAGCTTTTCCGGCACGCCTTCGGCGTTCAGCGTCAGACCCGCCGCGTCGATCATGTACGCCCCGATCCAGTAGATCGCAAGGGAAAGCCCGCTCATCAGTATGGTCATGAACGGCATCATGACCGCCATCGCGCGGCTGGTGAACAGGTGGGTGTCGGTCAGCTCCACGTTGGCCGTCTCAAATTTGCCCTCCTGATACCCCTCGGCGTTGTAGGCGCGGACGACGCGCAGGCCCGTCAGGTTTTCCCGCGTCACGCGGGTGATGTTATCGGTCAGAAGCTGCATTTTTCTGAATTTGGGGAACACGAAGATCATCAGCAGCGTTGCCGCCAGCAGCACGAACAGAACCGCTGCCCCGGTGGTCAGCGACCATTCAAAGCCCTTGCCGGCGATTTTGGTGACGGCCCAGACCGCCATGATCGGGGCTTTGACGACAACCTGTAACGCGATTGTGATCATGATCTGGACTTGCGTGATGTCGTTTGTGGAGCGCGTGATCAGGCTGGAGGTCGAAAAGCGGTCAATCTCCTCCATCGAGAACGCCTCGACCTTGGTAAACAGCTTGCTGCGCAGCCGCTGGGAAAACGACGCGGCGATCCGCGCGGCAAAGAACCCGACCACGACCGCGGTGACCAGGCTCCCCAGCGCGCACAGCAGCATATAGCCGCCCGCCGTCCAAACCTCGCTCATCGCGCTGTCCGGCGTCCGAATCAGCGTTGTGATCTCCTCCATGTATTCGGGCATTTTCAGGTCAAGCCAGACCTGCGCGACGATGAAGAGCAAGCTGACGCCCGCGGCCAGCCATTCCTTTGGGTTCAGGTATTTGAAAATTTTGAGCATGAGGTTTCCTCCGTTAATTAGTGGTATCATTTAATAGCGTTCAGTATTTGGGCGAACAATGCGGCCTCCAAAACCGTGAGTGCGTTAATTATCGTTGCTCTCCGCCAATTCTGCCATTTTGCGCGTGATGCGGATGTATTCTTTTGCGTCGTGTTCGCCCAACTGTCTCAGCATTTTCTCGATTGTTTCAGTCAATTTACGGCGATACGCTTCTTCCTGCTCTCTGCCTTTGTCGGTAAGTGTTACCAAGATACGCCGCCGGTCACTTGGGTCGATCTGCCGGGTGATGTACCCCTTGCCCTCCAAACTATTCAGCGTAGCCGCGATACGCGCGCCGCTGATCCCCATTGCGTCGCTGATCTCACTTGGGATTATATGCGCGCTGCTTCTTGCGATATGGTGGAGCGCAAATGCCTCCCCGTGCATGGATTCGTTAATCGTCTGCTGTGGTTTGAATTTTCGGAACAGGTGCATATGTTGCAGAAACTCATCGACCAGCTTTGAGTAGTCCATATTGCCCCTCCTTGCCGAAATAACTTAACAGTGTTGATAATATAACACAGCTATTTATTTGCGTCAATAGCTATTTTTCAATCTTTACAATTTATTCATAGACGCGGCCGTCGGAGCCGTCGTCCGAATTGACGGTCACGATGCCCGACACCACCGACCGGGTGGACGGATACCATCCTCTCGGTCCGGGAAACCGACGCCGCCCCGCTGTATCACGTCACGCTGAAAAGCGGGGACCGTCTGGAGTTTGCCAATGTCTCCGCCGGCCGGGCGGATATGCCCAAGTCCGGCGGCAACGCAAGAAAGGATTACACCGTGTATGACAAGGACGGCAGCGAGAAGGAGAACCGGACAGATTCGTCAGGCCACGGGTACAGCCTCGACCCCGGCTGCCGGATCGTCCTGACGCTGACGAATGCGTCGGAAACGCTGGATTTTTACTTTCCGATGGAGATGTTGGATAGTGTTTTTGCTGCGACGCAGGGGTGAAACCCAAATGACTTATTCGGCGTGTCATTCACTCCACTGGAATTGACTTTCAGGTATACCTCTTGAACGCATATAGTTTAAGACTTCTTCTTTTTCGGCAACATTTCCGATTTCATATCTGCAAACCAACCGTCAACAATTGTCTTTGCAAGGCGTTGCGGTGCTCCTTAACGCAACCCTAATTCCGTTTTTTTCCTGCGATTTCAACTAGCTTATCAAAGTCCGATTGAAACAACCTGTCCTGTACAACGCGGTATTTCTCGAACTCGCTTTCCGCAAATGCTTTGGCAATTTCGTGGGATACCCGGCCTCTGTCATGCAGTATCTCGTGTTCGTTGAAAGTCAGAAAACGGTCAAGGCGCGTTTTCCAATCCACCATTGTCATTGGGATATTGCGCCTTGCCTGATATTCCGCGTAATCCAAATACATTGTCACAATCATTTCAAGGGAGGAAAGCTCCTCTAACTCAAGATAATTTTTGGCAATCGAAACATCGTATTTTTGGATTTTTCCGTCCGGGAAGTCTTTCCATGATGTCAAACCCATAAACGGTTTTTTGGCGTCGGCGCGCTCCATGATGACCTCAGCGGCAGTGTGGCCGTGGATTGCCCAGTGCAGTTTATTTTGAACGGTGGCGAAAAACTCCTGCGTGGATTTGGCGGTACGGTCGTAATCAACAGCCGTCGCATAGATGTCGGTCACTTTTTGATAGAATCTCCGCTCAGAAAGCCGTATTTCGCGTATTTCATCAAGCAGATGGTCAAAATACTCCTGTGTCAAAATCGACCCGCCGCTCATTAGGCGTTCCTTGTCCATCGCCCAGCCTTGAATGGTGTAGTCCTTGACGATTTGGTTCGCCCATTTCCGAAACTGGACAGCCTGCCCGTTATTCACCTTGAAACCCACGGCGATCATCATTTGCAAATTGTAATGCTTCACGTCACGGCTGACCTGCCGCACTCCCTCGGTTTGAACTATTCGGAAATTCCGAATGGTTGCTTCCTCGTTTAATTCGCTGTCAGCGAACACCTTTTTTATATGCTCGTTAATGGTATGGATTTCCACACCGTAAAGGGTCGCCATCATTTTTTGTGTGAGCCAAATATTTTCGCTCTCATAGCGCATTTCAAAGCTCCGCTCACTGTCGCCGGTCGCGGCGACATAGGTGAGGTATTCCGCCGCGGAACTGCGGATTGTTGGGGTGAGTTTCTTGCTACTCACGTTAGCCCCTCGTTTCTCAATATTCTGCCTCATTATATCATCCTCCAATTTAGTGTTCAAGCCTTTAACATTATCCATATTTCACCTTCTCTATTTCTAAATACCCAGTCATCAATAACACAAATCAAACCTCACACCTTACAAATTCTATACAAACCATTGTCTCGTCATGTCATAACGGTCTAACTGTAAACCCCAAAAGAGCATGAAGGTAAATTTTGACCCCGAAACCAGTCAAAAACAAGGCGTAAAAATACAGGTGTTTAATGTATGCGGGACATAGAAAAACCCTGTAGCCATTGAAACTACAGGGTTCCCGTGGTGGACGCTAACGGAATCGAACCGCTGACCATCCGCACGTCAAGCGGATGCTCTACCAGCTGAGCTAAGCGTCCAAGATACGGCGCGTACACACGCGCACATATCAGTATACGCATTTTGCGGCAAATGTCAAGAGCGAAACGCGATTTTTTTGGACGCCTTACTTTACGCCCCTCAGCCGGTCATCCATTTCTTCGATCATCTGGTTGAGCTGATCCTCTTTCATGGCCGGCGTCAGGAACGCGATGCGGGTCTCGCGCAGCTCGTCGACGCGGGTGTTGCATGTTTTGATGGCGTCCTCAAACGCGTCGAAGTTGAGGCGTTTGGTATCCTCGCCTTTCCGCGCCTCGGTTTGCACAGCCGCGATCACCTCGCGCAGGGCGTCCAGATACGCGCAGCCCGCCTGTGTATAGGCCGGCGCGTCGCCGCGCTGTTCCTTCTCTCCCCGTTCCACAAGCTTCACGCGGATGGCAGCTAGGGATGTCAAGGCGTCCCCGTAGTAGGCCGCCGCCTCCGCGCGCTCCACCGTGCCCCTGTCCAGATTGTATCCCGTTGTTTTCACGTTGATGTACAGCGTAAGCGACGTTGTCAGCGTATCGCGCCACAGGCTTTGGTCAAACAGCTGGATTTCGCTGCCGTTCATTTCCCCGCTCGGGGGGCGAGGGCTTGTATCCGAAAAATAGAACAAGACAAAAATCATGACCCCCAGCCCGAGCGTCATGAAAATCGGGGGGAACTTTGATTTTTTCTTCCGCGGCTCGGGCGGTTCCGCCTCCGGGTGGCTCCGCTGGGCGGGGCCTCTGTGGCTCATATCGTTTCTGGGGTCCATGTCGTTCATAAGGGCGCCTCCCTTCCACCCCTATTGTAACACGCCGGACAGGGATTGTCTAGGATAAATCGGGCCGCGCTGAAAAAAGCGCGGCAGGCAGTAGGGACGACCGGGCTTTACGCGTTTGACGCGCCTCCATGAAAAACGGCCCTTGACAACCTTTTCCGCATATGCTAGTATAAAGACATCTTTCACGGGCGTAAAACGGTGAGTTGAGGCTCGCCGTTGTTTTGTATATTGGACGGGGGAGTGCGGGACCTATGTTTACCGTGGCGATTATCGGACTTGGCCTGATCGGCGGCTCGCTGGCCTATGCCCTGCGGGGGTTCAGGCATTGTCAGATCGTGGGGTTTGACATACAGCCCGCGGTCACCCTGCAAGCCCAGATGTACGGCGCGATCGACATCGCGGCCGGCTCGGCGGAGCAGGCGGCGGAGCAGGCCGACCTGTGCCTGTTCTGCGCGGACCCGACCGCGATCTTGCACGGCATCGCCAACTGCCGGGTGTTTTACCGCAAAGGCGCGGTGGTCAGCGAGATCTGCGGCGTCAAGGAGGAAATGGCGCGCACGATCCCCACGCTGCTGCCCAAGGGCGTCAGCTACATCGGGATGCACCCGATGGCGGGCAAGGAAATCGGCGGCTTTGTCAACGCCGAGCGGGGCCTGTTCCAAGGGGCCGGGGTCATCCTTGTGCCGCCCGAGGTATACGACCCGGCCGCGCTGGCGCTGATGCACGAGCTGGCCGAGTATATCGGGGCCGGGCAAGTGCTTGTCAACACCCCAAGCGAGCATGACGACATCATCGCCTACTCCAGCGACCTGCCGCACGTGACCGCGACGGCGCTGGTGTCGCGCTATCCCAAGGCGCTGACGCTGGCCCATACGGCGGGGGCGTTCCGCGACAGCACGCGCGTGGCCAACATCGACGCCGACCTTTGGACCGATCTGCTCTCGCGCAACCGCGAGCATCTGCTGTATCATCTGGAAGGGTATATCGACACGCTCTACGCCGTCCGCGACGCGCTGGCACAGGATGATAAAGAGGCCCTGTTCCGGTTCCTGAACTCGGCCCAGCGCAACAAGAGGAGGATACAAAGCCTGTGAGAGAGCGCATAGTCCGCCTGGGGGAACGCTCTTATCCGATTTGCGTCGGGTACGCCGCGCTGGAACACGCCGACCGTTCTTTGTTTGAGGGCGGCGCGGTGGTGACCGACGAAAACGTGTATGGCCTGTACAAACAGCGGATCGACGCGTTGTGCGGCCCCCGGCGCGTGGCCGTCGTCCCGGCGGGCGAGGGCGCCAAGTCTCCAGAGCGTTTGGCGATGCTGTGGAGCTTCTTCGCGCGCGCCGGGCTGAAACGCCGCTCCCCGGTGATCGCCGTGGGAGGCGGCGTGGTGGGCGATCTGGCCGGGTTCGCGGCGGCAACGTATATGCGCGGCGTGCCGTTTGTGCAGGTCCCGACGACGCTGCTGGCGCAGGTCGACGCCTCGGTCGGCGGCAAGGTCGCCGTCAACCTGCCGGAGGGCAAAAATCTGGCGGGCAGTTTCTATCAGCCCCGCGCGGTCGTCGCGGACACGGCGTTTCTGGATACGCTGCCGGAGCGCGAGATCAAAACGGGCCTGGGCGAAGTCGTCAAGCACGCCATGCTGGGCGGAAACCGCTTGACGGAGCTGCTGAGTGCCGGAGAGCTTACATCCAACTGGGACGAGATCGTCTTTGAAAATATCCAGACCAAGGCCGGATATGTCGAAAGCGACGAGCGCGAGAGCGGCCGCCGCATGTTCCTGAACTTCGGGCACACCTTCGGCCACGCGCTGGAAGCGTACACGCGCTATCAGCGGTATAACCACGGCGAGGCGGTCTGCGTCGGCATGGCGATGGCCGTACGCGCCGGGATCGCGCTGGGCGTCACCGCGCCGGAGACGCGGGACAGGCTGTCGGCGCTGCTGGAAAAGCACGGCCTGCCGCGCCAGACGGATATCCCGCCGCCGGAATTTTTACCGCTGATGCTGGGCGATAAGAAGAACCAAAGCGAGGACATCACGCTGGTTCTGCTGAAAGCCCCCGGTGAGCCGGTGGCGCACCGGGTATCCTTGAAGGAACTGAAAAAGATATTCAGTTAGGAGGCATAGCGTCATGCCGCCGAAAACCGTGACCCGCTTCCCGTCGGGCGTGATAACGGCCCCGCCGTCCAAAAGCCTGTCGCACCGCGCGGTGATCTGCGCGGCGCTGGCCGGGGGGCGGAGCGTGATCGAAAATCTGGGCAGCTCGCTCGATATCCAAGCGACGGTCGGGTGCATGACCGCGTTGGGCGCGGGCTTTTCGTTCGTGAATGGGCGCGCGGCCGTGCAAGGAACAGTCAGCCCTGAATGTGACGGCCAAACGCTGGACTGCGGCGAGTCCGGCTCGACGCTGCGCTTCCTGCTTCCAATCGCCGCGCTGTCGGGACGCCCAACGCGCTTTACCGGGCAGGGGCGGCTGATGGAGCGCCCGATGGGGCCGTATCTGGACACGTTTGTTGCGCACGGGGCGTCGCTGGTCGCGGAGGGCGGCGGTTTGGCGGTGCAAGGGCCGCTGACGGCGGGAACGTACGTCTTGCCGGGCGATGTAAGCTCCCAGTTTGTGTCGGGCCTGCTGTTCGCGCTGCCGCTGCTCGGCGCGGACAGTGAAATCGTAGTACAATCCCGGCTGGAGTCGGCGTCTTATGTGGATTTAACGCTCTCCTGCCTGCGGGATTTCGGGATAGAGCTCGGAAATGAGGATTACACGCGCTTTACCGTACGCGGGGGCCAGCGGTATCAGGCGCGCGAATACCGCGTGGAGGGCGACTACTCCCAGGCGGCGTTCTTCCTCGTCGCCGCGGCGCTGGGGGCTAGGCTGGAAGTCCGCGGTCTGCGGAGCGATTCGCTGCAAGGCGACCGCAAGATTTTGGAACTGATCGAAAACGCCGGAGCTACCCTCTCCACTACCCCCGAAGGCGGCGTCGTTGTTGTCCCGCCTCCCGTACTCCGCGCCCAGCGCGTGGACGTGAGCGATATCCCTGACTTGCTCCCGCCGCTGGCCGTGCTGATGGCGGTCAGCGAGGGCGTCAGTGAGATCACGAATGCCGCGCGCCTGCGGTTAAAGGAATGCGACCGCCTGGCCGCCGTCACGCGGGAATTGAACGCGCTGGGCGCAAAGGTCAGCGAGCGCGAGAGCGCGCTGCGGATCACGGGCGTGCCGGAGCTGTCCGGCGGCTCCGTCCGCGCGTGGGGCGATCACCGCATAGCGATGATGGCCGCCGTCGCCGCGATCCGCTGCCTGGGGCCGGTCAGGATCGACGACCCGGATTGCGTGGCGAAATCCTATCCGGGGTTTTGGAAAGACTTTGAGGGGGGATCGGTATGAACACATGGGGCCGCAACCTCAAGCTGACGATATGGGGCGAATCCCACGGGCCGGGCCTCGGCGCGGTGCTGGAAGGGATCGGGCCGGGCTTTGAGATCGACTGGGACGCGGTAGACCGGGACATGGCCCGCCGCGCCCCGGGAAGTGACGATCTGGCTACGCCGCGCAAGGAAACCGACAGTGTGGAAATCCTGTCGGGGATATTTCAAGGCCGCGCGACCGGCGCGCCGATTTGCGCGCTGATCCGCAATGAAAACGCCCGCTCCGGCGACTACACGCCGAACATCCCCCGGCCGGGGCACGCGGACTACCCTTCGTATGTCAAATACAAGGGCCACGGCGACTACCGGGGTGGGGGCCGCTTCTCGGGCCGCCTGACCGCGCCGCTGGTTTGGGCCGGGGCGATAGCCAAACAGGTATTAACCAAACGCTACAGCGTCGAAATCACCGCGCGGGCCGCGCTGATCCACGGCGAGGGCGGCGCGCCGGCCCAGCGCGAGGCGATCCTCGCCGCCAAAGCCGGCGGCGACTCCGTGGGCGGCGTCATCGAATGTGTCGCCGCCGGAGTTCCGCCGGGGGCGGGGGAACCGTTCTTCGGTTCGCTGGAAAGCGAGATCGCCGCGCTGCTGTTTTCCGTTCCGGGGGTCAAGGGCGTCGAGTTCGGCGACGGCTTCCCAATGGCCGCGATGTACGGCAGTCAGGCCAATGACGCGATGGAAGCGCGCAACGGAAACATTGAACTGCGTTCAAACCACAACGGCGGCATCTTAGGCGGTATCTCCAACGGCCAGCCCATCGTCGTCCGCGCCGCCGTCAAGCCCACGCCGTCGATCGCAAAAGAGCAGACCACCGTCGACTTGAAAACTTTTCAAACCATCAGCCACAGCGTCAAAGGCCGCCACGACCCCTGCATCGTCCCGCGCGCCGTGCCCGTCGCGGAAGCTTGCGTGGCGCTGGCGCTGCTGGACGCGCTAATGGATACCGACAAGGAGGCACAGCCATGATCCTGATTTTGAAACCCGGCGTCACCGAAAAAGAACTCCAGCCGGTCTACAACCTGCTGGCCAAGCACAACATCATCGCGCAGGATATCAAGGGGGCTTCGACGCAGATGATCGGCTTGGCGGGCGATACCTCGCAGATCAGCGAGGATACGCTGATGTGCTTTGCGTGCATCGACAAGATCAAGCGCATACAGGAGCCGTACAAGCTGGCCGGGCGCAGGATACACCCGCAGGACAGCGTTGTGGAGGTCTGCGGGCGCAAGATCGGCTCCGGGCATTTCGCGGTGATCGCGGGGCCATGCTCGGTCGAGAGCGAGGAGCAGATATTGTCCGTGGCCACGTCGGTCAAGAACTCCGGCGCGGACTTCCTGCGCGGCGGCGCGTTCAAGCCCCGCACCTCGCCCTACGCGTTCAAGGGCTTGGGGCTGGACGGCCTGGAGCTGCTGGAACTGGCGCGCGGCAAGACGGGGCTGCCCATCGTTACCGAGATCATGTCGGCGGAGTACCTGGACGCGTTCGCCGAGAAGGTGGACATCATCCAGATCGGCGCGCGCAACGTGCAGAATTTTACGCTGCTGCGGCAAGTGGGCGAGCTGAAAAAGCCGACGCTGCTGAAACGCGGCCCCAGCACCACAATTGAGGAGTTTTTGATGGCCGCCGAGCATATCATGGCCGGCGGCGCGACCGACGTGATCCTGTGCGAGCGCGGCATCCGCACCTTTGAGACGGCCACGCGCAACACACTGGATATGAGCGCGGTCCCGGTCCTGCACCAGAAGAGCCACTTGCCCGTGGTGATCGACCCCTCGCACGCGACAGGCTACTGGCAGCTGGTCGAGCCGATGGCGCTGGCGGCGGCGGCCTGCGGCGCGGACGGCCTGATCATCGAGGTCCACAACGACCCCGAAATGGCGCTCTGCGACGGGGCGCAGTCGGTGACGCCTCAGTTGTTCGACCGGATCATGCAAAGGGTGCGCAAGGTACACGAGGCGGCCCGCTTATGACACACCGGGAGCAATTGCAAAAATTGCGCGAAGAGATCAGCGCGCTGGATCAAGAGCTGATCGCCCTGTTCCTGCGCCGCATGGAAATCAGCGATCAGGTCGCCGAAGTCAAGAGGGCCGGAAATATTGCCGTCACGGACACGGAGCGGGAAAAGCAAGTCATAGACGCCGCCGTTCAAGCCGCGCTGGGGCGCGGCCCCGAAGCCGGCGAGGAGGCCGAGGCGTTTATGCGCGCGATTTTGGAGCTTTCCAAACAGCGGCAGCGCAAAGCGATGCTCGGCGCGTTCCCCGACCCCGGCGGCAACATCATCCTGATCGGGATGCCCGGCTGCGGGAAAACAACGCTGGGGCGGCGGGTCGCCGAGCATCTTTCCCGTCCGTTCTTTGACAGCGACGAGGAAATCGAAAAGCATACCGGGCGTTCCATACCGGACATCTTCGCCTCCGACGGCGAGGACGCATTCCGCGCGATGGAAACCGAACGCATCGCCGAGCTGTTAAAGAAAGACGGCATCGTGCTGGCCGTCGGCGGCGGCGCGGTGGAGCTAAACGCGGAGCTGCTGCGCGGCGGCGGGTTTGTCATCTATGTGGAGCGTTCCATCCCGTCCATCCTGAAAACCCTAAAAGAGGGCGGACGCCCGCTGTTGGAGGGGGACGCCGAGGGGCAGTTACATACGCTGTACGAACGGCGGCGGGGGATGTATGAAAGTATCTGCCACGCGCGCATGGTCAATGAAGACGGGCTGGAGCCCGCCCTAGACGTGATTTTCACGCTTTGATCGAGAAAGGACGGAATATGTGAACATCCTGATTTTGAACGGCCCGAACCTGAACCTGCTTGGCCAGCGGGAGCCGGACGTGTACGGCGCACAGACCTATGACGGCCTCCGGCGCGAGCTTACGGCCTGCGCGGCGGAGCTGGGCATAAAAATCCGGTTCTTCCAGAGCAACCACGAGGGCGCGCTGATCGACACGCTGCACGAGGCCATGGATCAGCAGACCGACGGCGTCGTGTTCAACCCCGCCGCGTTCACGCATTACAGCTACGCCCTGCGCGACGCCATTAAATCTGTGCGTATCCCGACCGTCGAGGTCCATCTCTCGAACATCGCCGCGCGCGAGGATTTCCGGCATGAGTCCGTGATCGCCCCGGTCTGCGCGGGACAGATCAGCGGCTTGGGCATTGACGGCTATAAGCTGGCGATGCGTTTTTTGAGGGACCGCTATGCCTGAAACGACCGCCGGGACGCGCCTGCTGGCCGTAATCGGCAGCCCGGTCCGGCACAGCCTGTCGCCGCGCATCCACAGCGAGTTTATCCGCCGCGCGGGTCTGGCGGGGCAGTATGCGTATCTGGCGTTCGACGTCACGCCGGAGGCTTTGCCCGCGTTTGTCGCGGGCGCGCGCGCCATGGGGATGGCCGGGTTCAACGTGACGATGCCGCTGAAAGAACGCGTCGTGCCGCTATTGGATGAATTGGACGCGTCGGCGTCCGCCGGCGCGGTGAACACGGTATTCGCGCGCGGGGGGCGTCTGTACGGCGCGAACACCGACGGGCAGGGCTTTGTGATGAGCCTTACGCTGTCCGGCGGGGCTTTGCCGGAACGCGCGATGATCCTCGGGGCCGGCGGCTCGGCCCGCGTGATCGCCTTTGCCCTGCTCGGGGCCGGGGTCAGCGTCACCGTGGCCTCGCGCCGCGCCGTGCGGTTTGATACAGACGATCAACGACTGCAATATTGCGCTTGGGACGAGTTCCCCGCGCGCCTGCCCGGCCACGATCTGCTGGTCAACGCCACCCCGCTGGGCATGGAGGGCGCGGACAAGGGCGACTTCGCTGATTTTGGCTTTCTGGACGCGCTGCCAAACGGCGCGGCGGTGTACGATCTGGTCTACGCGCCAAGGCGGACAAGCCTGCTGAAACAGGCGGAGGCGCGGGGGTTGGTTGCGCAAAACGGCCTGGCCCACCTGGTCTGTCAGGCGGCGCTGTCGTTTGAGCGGTTTACGGGCCAGGCACTGGGGTTGGATGCTGTGCGGGATGTTTTGGCAGCTCTGTAAAGACTACCTCATGAATATGGAAATGACAAAGGCGCAAGTGGAGCGCGCCTTTGTCACTTCCATATTTTTTCACTCGAATTTCCCGGCCTCATGCGGTATAATAGATAACGATCATCCCAAGCGCAAAACCTCTCATGTTAATCATCCAAGGGGGCCGTACATATGCTGATCCATCGGGCAGGGCCGCACATCGCCTTGTACATAGACGGCGCGGAGGTGTCCGCCAATGGCTGGGGCGAACTGGACGAGGCGCGCTTGCGCAGTTTGGCGGAGGAGGCGATGGGGCAGCTTGGCCTCGCCGCGCCGCCGCGTGTGATCGAGGCGTTCCCGGCCGCCGACGGCGGCGCGCTGGTCTTTGTGCGCTTCCGGGAAACCAACGCGTCTTGCAAAGCCATCGGGGCCTGCGATCCGGGAGAGGACCGCAACGCTTCCGGGCTATGCTGCATCGGGACAGAGCAGCGGGAAACCTTCTACGCCTTTGACGGCGCGGACGCCCTGCTGGACGCCCTGCGCGCCTGCGGTATCCCCACACAGGCTGCGGGGATATACCGCTACAACGGGCAGTATATTCTGGCCGTCACCGGCTCCGGCGCGGCGTTTCAGGCTGTCTCCGCGCGCCTGCCTGAGTTCGGCGTCCGTCTGCGCGCCGGCGCGCTGGCGCGGGCGATGCTGGAAGAGCATGGTTTGCAAGCGTCATAGAAAGGGCTTGCGGATACCTTGCCTAGCGTGATATAATAGCGCCCACGGCGAAGAGCGATAAGGGGCGTCGGGATTTTGGGTAAGATCATCGCGGTTGTCAACCAGAAGGGCGGCGTCGGCAAGACGACGACCTGCGTCAATACGGCGGCGGCCCTGACACGGGCCGGACGCCGCGTTTTGCTGTGCGATTTTGACCCGCAGGGCAACGCCACGTCGGGCTTTGGCGTTGACAAGGGCGTCTCGCCCAGCGTCTACGACGTCGTGATCGGGCCGATGGACGCCGCGCGCGCCGTCGTGCGGACGCCGTACGGCGACGTCCTGCCGTCGAACAAGGCCCTGTCGGGCGCGGAGATCGAGCTGATTTCCGTCGAGGCCCGCGAGTACCGCCTGAAAGCCGCGCTGGAACCGCTGCGGGAAGACTACGACTACATATTCATCGACGCGCCGCCGACGCTGACGCTGCTGACGCTGCAATGCCTGTGCGCGGCGGACAGCGTTCTGATACCCGTGCAGTGCGAGTATTACGCGCTGGAGGGCCTGAGCGACCTGATGTTCACAATCCGCAAGGTGCGGCAAGTGCTGAACACCACGCTGGAGATCGAAGGGCTGCTGCTGACGATGTACGACGCGCGCCTGAACCTGAGCTTGCAGGTGGCCGAGGAGGTCAAACGGCATTTCCCGGACAAGCTGTACCTGACGGCGATCCCCCGCAACGTGCGCCTGTCCGAAGCCCCCAGCCACGGGATGCCGGTGCAGTATTACGACCGCTTCTCGCGCGGCGCGGACTGCTATGATAAGCTGGCGCAGGAGATTTTAGAACGAAACAAGACGGAAACGTAGGGGACGCACACCCGGGCGTCCCGTCCGAGATGCACACCTAGGCGTCCCGTCTGAGATGCACACCCGGGCGTCCCGTCCGCGACGCAATCGTATTGTTTCGGGCCGCCCGGTGTGCGGCCCCTACATGGGGGAAACTACATGCCATATGAACTATGCTTATTTGACCTCGACGGGACGCTTACAGACCCAAAAGCAGGGATCACCAAATCGTATCAATACGCGCTGTCGGCGTTTGGTATATGGGAAGAGCCGGAGAATTTGACCCGGTTTATCGGGCCGCCGCTGCGGGAGACATTTGGGAAGACTTACGGTTTTTCCGAAGCCGATGTTGAAAAGGCTGTGGCGAGGTTCCGGGAGTATTTTACGGAAACGGGACTGTATGAAAACACCGTGTACCCCGGCGTCCCCGAGGCTTTGAAAGTCTTGAAAGACAGTGGCAAGACCTTGGCGGTCGCCACCAATAAGGTTACGGTATACTCTCAGAAGATATTGGAGCATTTCGGGCTTGACGGGTTTTTCGCGTTCGTGTCCGGTGATGAAATGGACGGCAGTCTGGCCAAAAACGGAAAACAGGAGATCATCCGCATCGCGCTGGACGCGCTGGACCCGGGCCGGGAGAAAACCGCCGTGATGATCGGCGACCGTATGCTGGATATCGTTGGCGCGCGCGGCGCGGGGATCGGCAGCATCGGGATCACATGGGGCTACGGCACGCGCGGTGAGCTGGAAGACGCCGGGGCGGCGCGCATCGCGGAATCGCCGGACGCGCTTTGCCGGATGATTTTGGAGGATCGGCAGCTATGACGACAAAAAAAGGACTGGGCCGCGGCCTTGGCGCGCTGCTGGGCGAGGAGACGACGCGCGACGCGCACAGCGGCTACCTGAGCCTGCGCGTGGCGGAGATCGAGCCGAACCGCACACAGCCGCGCAAGAATTTTGACGATACCGCTCTGGCCGACCTGGCGGACTCGATCCGCCTGCATGGTGTGATCACGCCGCTGATCGTGCGCCGCCGGGCGTCGGGCGCGTACCAGATCATCGCGGGCGAACGGCGCTGGCGCGCGGCCCGGATGGCGGGACTGACGCATCTTCCGGTCATTGTGCTGGACGCGGACGACCGCAAGGTCGCCGAGCTTGCCTTGATCGAAAACCTCCAGCGCGAGGACTTGAACGCGCTGGAGATCGCCGAGGGCTACCGCTCGCTGATGGACGAGTTCGGGATGACGCAGGAGGACGTGGCAAAGCAGGTCGGGCGCAGCCGCCCGGCGGTGACCAACGCCCTGCGTCTGCTGGCGTTGCCGTCGTCGGTCAAGGAACGGCTGGCCGACGGCGCGCTGACGGAAGGCCACGCGCGCGCGCTGCTGGCCCTGCCGGACGCGGCCGTGCAGGAAAAGGCCGCCAAAATCGTCGAGGAAACGGGCCTGTCGGTGCGCCAGACCGAAGCCTATGTCAAGAAACTGCTGGCGGGGGACGAGCCTAAACCGGTCGCCGTCCCCGCGATACCGAATTATCTTGAGGAGCATGAACGCCGTTTGTCGGAGCGGTTCAGCCGCCGCGTCCGCATCGTCGCCGCCCGCGGCGACAAGGGCCGCGTCGAGCTGGAGTTTTACAGCCCCGAGGACTTGGAGGAGTTATTGACGCGTCTCGAGCCGGGCAACCGATAGAGTTAGGTGGGGTTCTTTTTATGACGTCCACGACCTTGGGTTTATACATCCACATCCCTTTCTGCGAAAGCAAATGCGCCTACTGCGACTTCTACTCGCTGCCTGGCACGGACAAGGCGAAGATAGACGCGTATCTGGCCGCGCTGCTGCGCCATATGCGCGAAACGGCGGAGTTTACCGGCATCAAATCCTCCAAAAGCGGCGGCTGGATGGTCGACAGCGTCTACATCGGCGGCGGTACGCCCCCGGTTTTCGGCGCGCAGCGGATCGCAAAAATCTTAAAAACGGTAAACAAATTTTGGCAGGTATCGCAGTCCGCCGAGATCACCGCGGAGGCCAACCCCGGCTCACTGGACTATAAGTCCCTAAAGTTGCTGCGCAAGGCGGGCGTGAACCGTCTCAGCATCGGCGTGCAGGCTGTCCAAGCTCCCTTGCTGGAGATATTGGGCCGCGCCCATACCGCAGAGCAGGCCGCCGATTGCGTACGCGACGCGCAGAGGGCCGGGTTTGACAACATCGGCGTCGATTTGATGTACGGCATCCCCGGCCAGACCTCCGAGCAATTGCACGACGCCCTGCGGGCCGCGCTTTCGTGGGAGGTCCAGCACGTGTCGCTGTATGGGCTGAAACTGGAGGAAGGCACGCCCCTGCACGCGCTGGCCCCCGCTCTGCCCAGCGACGACGCGCAGGCCAAGCAGTATCTGGCCGCCGTGGATTATCTGGAACGCCACGGTTTTTCGCAGTATGAGATATCCAACTTCTCCGTGCCGTCCAGGCAATCCCGGCACAACTACAAATACTGGACGCTGGAGCCGTACATCGGGTTTGGCCCGGCGGCCCACTCGGACTTCGGCGGCAAGCGGTACGGCCACGCGCGCGACTTGGACGCCTACATACGCAACATAGAGGCCGGGGAAGCGGTCATCGAGGAGCTGAACCAAATCAGCCCGCTGGAACGCGCCGGCGAGTACATCATGCTGGGCCTGCGCACGGTCCAGGGCATATCCGGCAACGACTACACAAGGCGCTACAAGGTCAGCTTCGACCTCATTGAAAAGAAGCTGGAGCTGCTGGCCAAGCACGGCTTTGCCCAGTGCCAGGGCGAACGCTGGCGCTTGACGCCGAAAGGGTTCCTGGTGTCCAACCGGATCTTGTCGGAGCTTCTGGAGAGCGAAGTGGACCGGGAATTGATTTGCTGATTGTAACCTTTTCGGGTAAAAATGTCATCGGATTGTATCTGTTTTTCCAATAAACTGAATTGCATACTGGATGAATTTGCAGTAATATGATAATAGGGGAAGTATCGGGGGTTTGTTTCGGGGACACAAACATCCTCCGGGAGGTGGTTTCCATGCGGGGCAAAACCCTGCTGATCGGGGTATCCGCCGTGTCGGGGCTGGGCGTCGGCGCGGCCTTGGCGTTTTTGATTTGCGCGCTGGGCGGCGGCCCGGCGTATCCGGCGGGGCCGAACGGCGGCGTGCCGCGGGAGATAGAGATACCGTCGGAGAACGCGGTCGTCTACGCGGCGGCCATGACCGCGGCCCGCGCGATCTACGAGGCCGACTTTGCCGCGCTGGGCGCGCTCGCCCACCCGGAACAGGGCTGTGTGTTCGTGCCGTACTCCACCGTTGACCGCGGCGAAAACCCGGTCTTCATGCCCGCCCAGATCGGGGCCATGGGCGAGGACAGGGCCGAGTATGTATGGGACGGGCCGGAGCAGAGCGGCCAGCCGCTGTCGATGACGCCCGCCGTGTTTTTCCGGGATATCCTTCAAATCCGCGATTTCTCCGCCGCGCCGACCATCGGCTTTGACATGGTACTGCGCACCGGAAACGCCGTGGAAAACGTGCTGGAGGAGTACCCCGAAGCCCACATTGTCGACTTGTACTGCCCCGACCCCGGCAAAGACCCCGCCGGGGCGGACTGGGCCAGCCTAAAGCTGGTGTTTGAGGATTGGGACGGGGAGCTAAAGCTCGTGGCCGTGGTGCGGAGCGTGTATACGGAACAATAAAGACAGGGAAGAGCGGAGCGCCCGGGTTGCCGGGCGCTTCTTATTTTTAAGAATTTTTGCATTGCTGAGAGCGGCGGGTATTCTTGGTTTTAAGAATTGTCATCCCATTCAAATATGAACAGAACCTCGGCAGAAACAGCATCCCCGTCCCGCACTTGGGCGCGTAAGTACAATACACTTGCGTTAGCGGGAGGATCATCAATCGGTATGAATAATGTTGTTTCGCCAGTGTATTCTGCGGGGTCGGTGTCCCAAGTGTACGTATAGTGGAGCGTACCGCCCCAGTTTTCCCAATACAACATGCCCTGCTCTAAGACACTGATTTCCGGTATAGGCAAAGCGTCGGAATCAAAATAAACCGTAAAAGTTTCCGAATCCGCGCCGTCTTCGTAATAGCTATAGCTTATCGTGCGCTTCCAGGGGGCGAGAGGATCAGGCATCTCATATAGTTCGTATGGGCCATCATATAGCCTGTACTCGCCGTCATTTACACTGTACCAGATATCAACATGTTCGCCCAATATATACATATACAGATATTGCTCCGTACCGAATGGGATACACGCGCCGTCACTTAGGCTCCAGATGATTTGCGTTTCAGGGGGCTCCGGCGTTGGTTCTGGTGTGGGTTCAGGCGTTGGCTCTGGCGTTGGTTCTGGTGTAGGTTCTGGTGTGGGTTCTGGCGTGGGTTCTGGCGTGGGTTCTGGCGTGGGTTCTGGTGTAGGTTCAGGCGTAGGCTCCGGCGTGGGTTCAGGCGTGGGTTCGGGTGTGGGTTCAGGTGTTGGCTCTGGCGTTGGTTCGGGTGTCGGTTCCGGTGTTGGCTTAGGTGTCGGTTTGGGCGTAGGTTCCGGCGTCGGTTTTGGGGTTGGCTCCGGTTCCGGTTCCGGCTCCGGGAGATCAAATCTATACGGCAGACAGAATATGCTTTCCGCGTAGTAGTCGGCTATCACCTCAATACGGAGGGTATGGTTACCGGGACGCAGCTGCGGAACAGTATAGAAAAATTGGGGGCTCACAAGGGCTTGACCGCTGCAAATAATCGCTGTAAACGTGCTGCGCGATGAAAGCGTGATCCTCGTATCCGACGTGACTTCGAGCGGGTTGTCCGGTCCGTAATCCGCTATTTTGATAGGGATACCGTTGATTTTAATTTTCAGATCGGCCTTGGCCTGCGTCAGGTTATCCAGCGCGGCGGCGAGCGCGTTTTTCAACGCTTCTCGCACTTCTCCGCTTGCGTCCGGCGCGGCGCTTTCTATGTCTTTACACACGCTTTCCATGGCAAGCCACGACTCTCCGGTATAGACGGTGTAGAGTTCGTCGGATTGGCTTAGACTGTAATAATTGCCGTCGGCCAATTCAATATCAACGCCGCAGTCGTACATATACGCCTGATCCAACAGCAGTTTTCTCCAGTCTTCCGGTTTCTGCGTCGGCGGTGGCGTGGATGATGTTTCCACCGGCTCCTGTGTTTGTGCGGGCGGTTCAGAAGCAGGCGGCGGTGTCGGCGCAGGCGTGGGCGTCGGGGTTGGGGCCGGCGTTGCCGTTGGTTTAGGCGTTGGAGTGGGCGTCGGCTCCGGGGTCGGTTCAGGCGTCGGTTCCGGGCTTGGCTCGGGTGTCGGCTCCGGCGTCGGTTCCGGGGTTGGTTCGGGCGTACTTTCCGGCTCGTACGTGTTTTCAGGGGGCGGCGCAGGCTTGGGCGTCGGGCTGGGCGCAGGCTCGGGCGGTTCGGCATCCGCGCCATAGCCGCTCGTGATCGACGAGCCGCCGTCCATCTCGATCACCGCCAGGCCCGCGCCGTCGGCCATCGTGAACTGTTCCACCGTCGTTGATACCAGTGACACCCGGACATTCTCACCTGTGAGAATCAATTGGCCGATTTGGGCCTGCTGCGCCGTCAGCGACGCGCTGCCGTGCAGGATCAGGCTTTCCACGCCGCCCTCAAGCCGGACCGTGCTGCGCGCGCCAATGACCTCCGCGGTTTGCACGACGGCGTACGGGCTGACGGCCAAACGGACCGGGCCGCCGATGTCCTTTTCCAGGGCCACGCGCATGATCGCGCAGCCGGGGCCGACGTGGATGGAATTTTCGCCGCCGCCCAGCACGATCAGGTTCAGGGCGGTCACGTTTTCGAGCCACACATCGCCGCTGCCGACGCCCTGCGTGATCACCAGCGTCTCCGCAAACAGGTTGCGCACCCAAGCGCCGGGGGCGGTGACCGTCGCGTTGCGGACGGTTTCGCCGCGCCCGTCATACACGCCGTTGGCAAGGGTCCCGAGGGCCTTGCAGATCAGGGCCGCGCCCTCCGCGCGGGTCATCGGGAGGGTCGGGAACACGCGCCCCTGCCAGCCCTCCATGATCCCGGCGGATTGCAGGACGCGGATCGCTCCGGCTTTGCGTCCGGGGTCGGCTTCGCCGATGTCCAAAAAGTCGGGCAGCGCGGGCGCTTCGGGAAAGTGCATCGCCGCCGCGGCCATCAGCGCGGCGTCTTGGCGGGTGATGACCTCAAGTCCGCTTCCGTTCGGGTTGTCGATGTAGTTCAGCAATTTGGCGACGCGCATCGCGCGGTCCGCCCATCCGGGCACGGCCGCGGGTTCAAAAACAGCCGCCGTCGCCAGCTCCGCGGCCGGAATATCCAGCGCGTCATATCCAAAGGAAAGTTCAATCAGCTTGGCAAACTCCGCGCGCGTCAGCATCCGGTCCGGGTAGGCCAGCCCGTCGCTGCCGTTGAGGAACCCGAGCGCGTTCAGCCGCAGGATAAACGGCTCCGCCCAATGGTTCTCAATATCGGGAAAAACGGCCCCGGCGGAGGCCGCGCCGGCGGCGGGAGACATCAGCAGCGCACAGGCCGTCAGCAAGGCAGCCATACAGAAGGCCACGGTGCGGATCCTCACGCGTATCGCGCGTCGGAAGCGCATAAAAATCATCCTTTCCACCACATAATATAGTTATTATGTAAACTGTTGTGCATTGTGGCATAACAACTTGAAGCACATTATACGACAGGAAACAGCATAAGACAACCCTATATTGTTCCAATTTGAAAAAATATTTTCTTGTCGGCGTTTTTCGTTGGGATCGCGGCGGTGTTTTCTTTGCCGCTTTTGCTTGTCTCCCTTGACGTACCGTCCCCAAAAAAACACTTGCCATAACGCGCGTGACAGTTTATACTAATAAGCACTTTCGCAATCAGCGGATCAAATCGAGGAGGAACACCGTCATGCGCGATGAAACCAAATGCCTGCATTCCGGCTATACGCCCAAAAACACGGAGCCAAGGGTCGTCCCGATCGTCCAAAGCACGACCTATGTGTATGACTCCACCGAGGCCGTGGGCGCGGTCTTTGACGAGCCCATGCACAGCCTGATCTATTCCCGGTTCGCTAACCCCACCGTCATGGCGGTGGAAGCGAAAATCGCGGATTTGGAGGGCGGCGTCGGCGCGATGTGTACTTCATCCGGGCAGGCGGCCACGCTATTGTCGATTTTGAACCTATGCTCGGCCGGGGACAGCTTCATCAGCACGTCGCAAATCTACGGCGGCACGATGAACCTGTTTGCCTTCACGCTGGCCAAAATGGGCATCGAGTGCGTGTTTGTAGATAACGACGCCGGCGAAGAGGAGATCGGCGCGGCGTTCAAGCCCAACACCAAAGCGGTGTTCGGCGAAATTTTGGCCAACCCC
>Ga0082212_10003413_pt1 | contig 22539 bp, 21 predicted proteins | sample TergutNt197P3_FD_71548 | JGI IMG/M metagenome (GOLD analysis project Ga0082212, IMG submission 71548) | Neocapritermes taracua P3 segment gut microbial communities from Petit-Saut dam, French Guiana - Nt197 P3 | ecosystem: Host-associated > Arthropoda: Insects > Digestive system > Gut ...
TATTGTGTTATCGCCACATTTGTCCGTTTTGCCGCTCCGTTGGCGCACTCATTGAGCGTTCCGTCGCCGCCGCACGAATAGACGTAGAGCATGTTTGCCGATTCCGCCTCCTGCGCGATTTTGCTGCAGGCGTCCATTGGGGCTTTAGTAATGTATATTTCATGCGGGGCGTCCAGGTTTTGCGCAAATGAACGGACAATGCGTTCCGTTTCTGCCCGGCGGCCTTTCTTGCCGCCGGCTGCCGGGTTGATAATAAAAAGGTGTTTCATCTTGCCCCTCAATAATACATGAATAAGTCGCACTTAATCATTCCGTTGTATAGTTTGCGCTTCTTTACGGCGGCCTTTCCGAACGCTCGCTCAAAACCGGCGTGGGACGAAAGGATATACATGTTCCACGCGTCAAGCTTTCTCACAGCCGCGCCAAACTGCCTGTACAATTCCTCCGCTTCGCTTTGCTGCATGATCCTTTCGCCATACGGCGGGTTTGACATAATTATCCCGCCTGCAAAATCGCGGCGGAATCCGGTTGCGTCCGCGGTTTCAAAGCGGATGATTTCCTGAACGCCCGCGCGCCGGGCGTTTTCTTCGGCAACGCTGATACTTTTTGGGTCTATGTCCCCGCCCCAAATATCGTAGCTGCCATTGAATTCACGGCTCTTGGCTTCAGATGCGGCGTCGTCCCATGTTTCTTTTTTTAGCCAGTCCCATTTTTGCGCAGCGAATGTGCGGTTTAGCCCCGGCGCACGGTTGAGCGCCATCAACGCCGCTTCTATCGGGATGGTGCCGGAACCGCAAAACGGGTCGCATACTGCTTCGCGCCCACGGTACCTGGACAGCTTAACTATCGCCGCTGCAAGCGTTTCCCGCAAGGGCGCAGCGTTCCCGACAGGTCGGTATCCGCGCTTGTGCAGACCGGCGCCCGATGTGTCAATGTACAAAACAGCCCTGTCGTTCATTATGGCGAATTGTATCTGATGTTTTGGGCCTGTCTCCGCCAGCCATTCGGCATTATATGTTGTTTTGAGTTTCTCTGCGGCTGCTTTCTTAATAATCCTTTGGCAGTCGGGTATCGAGTGAAGCTGTGAGTTCAAAGAATGCCCTTTAACGGGGAACGCAGCGTCGGCAGGTATGTACCGTTCCCAAGGCATGGCCCTTACGCCCTCGAATAGTTGGTCGAAGCTGTATGCGTCCGTTTCGCCGACCACAAGTAAAACCCGTTCGCCTGTCCGCAGGTTGATATTTGCCCTTGCTATATCTGATTCAGGCCCGGAAAACAATACCTGGCCGTTTTTCGCGCCGACCTCAGACATGCCAAACCTTTTCAATTCATCCGCGCAGAGCCCCTCAAGGCCAAACAGGCACGGAACGCAGAAATTTAATTCATAATTCACAATTAACCCCGATTTTTCAGTTCTTCTACCATTTTTGCGATTTCGGGTTTGGCATCCTCCATTAGTTCGTCCCAACCGTCTGTATAGAAATACGCGAGTTCGCCGCCGGATTTGATGCGCCGGACGTACCCGTCGAACATGTCATAATCGCGTTCGTAAACATGGAAGCTATTGGCGCGGTGCGTGTAGCTGCCGACCTGCACATCGAGTGTGTCGGCTATCCTCTTTTGGAGCATAATGAGCGCGAAGGCGTTCATGAAGGACGCTTTTGTAGCGTCGTTCGAGCGAAACAGCACCTTGCAATGAAGCGCGCCGCCTCGTATCAGGAATTGCAGGTGCTGTAGGCAGGCGGGCGATTCCGACGTCAGATCATGTTCTCCCCGGATCAGGATGACCCCCCTGCGCGAGTCCGGGTTGCGTTGAAGCTCCCCCATCAGCCAGGGTATCTGTGTTTCCATACGCCGGTGATATGTGTATTCCCAATTGCCGTTATCGACCTCAAAATCAAGAATGCCGTCGAGCATCTCCTGCCTGTACTGCTCAAGCGAGCGCGGGTCGCCAATGAAAAGCTTGCTTATCATCGGTTCCGCAAGAGGGGAGTCCGCGACGAAAGTTATCGTCGCTTCTTTCTGGCGCGTATTGTAATCCGGGCACGGCACATCATCGTGGTTTTCATGCAGCGCCAAAAGCGCGTTATGGTACGCGTCCGGCAGCGATGTGCCTTTGGTAAACAGTTCAAACATCAGTTTGCTCCTTATTCAGTGGAGTGTGGAGTGTGGAGTGTGGAAGTGAGACATTGTTGGGTGTGTTGAATTGAGGGGCGCTTTTATGGCAGGATTATGTTGTTGTTTTTGTAGAGGAGGTATGAATGCTTTACGGGAGTAAGGGTTGAGGTGTTTTGTGCGGCGTAGTGGTCAGGCGACGGTTCGATGCGGTCGATTGACCATTCGGGTAATTTGTCAAGGTTTGGGAAGAATGTGTCGGATGGTGGGGTGGCTTCGATTTTTGTGACGTACGCATAGGCGCAAAGCGGCAAGAACAGCTCATAGACACTGCCGCCACCGATTACAAATACCTTTTCTGAGGGGGCGTCTGATACTTCTGCGAGGACGTCTTCGACTGAGTGTTTTACTATGGCGCCCTCGACGCTGTAACCTAGATCGCGTGTGAGAATTATATTCGTGCGTTTCGGCAACGGCCTGCCAATGTCCTCGAATGTCTTTCTTCCGGAAACAATAAAACACCCGTCAGTGAGTTGCATGAAACGCCGCCTATCTCCGGGTATAACTATAGTTTGCGTTCCGCCAAAGCCTATGCCCCAGTCTTCGTTAACAGCGACGATAATGTTCATGTTGCCCTCTTACTCCTGCGGATAGATCATCCTGTTCCGTTATATGATGACGATGGTGATTCCATTATTGTGACGTTCTATATCACTGTCGCGCCGCAGCTCGTCGCAGACTGCGAACGCTTTTCTGGTGGACTCGTCGAAAATCGAGAAACTTTCGCCAATGATGAAGTCTTTGATTTGCCTTTGCTGCTTTTGGCGTTCGAGGTATTTTCGCGTCTCCGTCCGGATCGAGCCGCCTTTGCCTGTCGATCCGTACCCATGAATGAACTTTATTGCGGTAACGCCAAACGTTCCGGCATTTTTTATATTGTATGTGACTCTCCGAATCGCGTCGTCTACCGTCGGCAAATCGGACTTGATATTGACTTCTCTTAACAAGCCGCCCATATATGTTGCATCTCCAACTATAGGCGCTGATACGCCTGATGTTAATTATTGACAAACCTATTATAATCGTGTATTTTGTTAAAGGCAAGCGCAGCTTGTTTTTCGAGAAAGGAAGACAGGCCAGGAACATGCAGAGCGTCAGGCTGTTGCATCAACGCATGGCGAATTCATGGAGAGGTATCGAAGTGGTCATAACGAGCCTGACTCGAAATCAGTCCGTCCTAAATACCGAGGATGCCCTGAAAACCTTGATTTGACGCGGTTTCCGCGGCGAGGGAACAACTGAATATTTGCTATGTCTGCCCTGAATGTCTGCCCATTTTCCGAAAGGAAGATAAAAGACATTCAAGGAAGATAAATACGGAGAGGTATCGAAGTGGTCATAACGGGGCTGACTCGAAATCAGTTTGCGCGCAAGCGCACGTGGGTTCGAATCCCACCCTCTCCGCCATGAAGCCTGTAACCGCAAGAGGTTGCAGGCTTTTCCTTGCCAAAAACTATAAGGCAAATTCGGACGCAAGTGACGTTTTATCGATCCAAGTCATTGCCTGCGCCGACGCCAGCTTAGAACTGAATTCTAAATGCGCGTAGGTGTTGGCTGTGATAGCGAAGTCACTATGCCCCAACCATTCCTGTATGTGCTTCAACGGCACTCCGTTCGCCAGCAACAAGCTTGCACAGCTATGACGCAGATCATGGAACCTAAGACGCCTGAAGCCGTTTTTTTCCATGAACTTGGGGAATGCGTCTGTGAGGTAATCCGGATTTATCCGATTGCCAAGCGGATCCGTGTAGATGTAATGGCTCTCCGCTTTGTTGTATGACCTTCCGCAAAGTTTGCGGTTGCGCTCCTGCTCCGCCTTCACAGCCAACAGTTTTTCCCTGAATGCCGGAATCATCGGAAGTGTGCGAAAGCTGGCTTTTGTTTTGGTCGTATCGTCGGCGATGATTATAATCTTGCCGTCAACACTCGCCATCGTGACAGTATGCTCGATTGTGATGGTGTTTGCTTCGAAATCGATGGACTCCCAGCGAAGCCCGACGATCTCCGCGCGGCGCAAGCCGTAAAACGCGCCGAGTATAACACCCAGCTCCAGCTTATGCCCTTTAACGGTGTCAAACAAATCCACGACCTCGCTTTGTTTGAGGAATTTCCCGACGAAACGATCCGCTTTGGGTCGCCTGACTTTTTCCATCACCGAATGCGGTATCATGTTTTTTTGCACCGCATACTTAAGTGCCTTTGAAATATTCGCGTGGTACTTGTGAACCGACGTCGCCTTGATACGCTCAAGCTGTTCATCGTAAAAGTCATTGATATCATCCGCTGTCAATTCACGAAGAAGCGTACCCCTCGCACGGAAAAATGGCGCGATGGCGGTTTGCACGTTCATCTGATAGCCGCCGAAGGTTGTAAGTTTAACGTCCTTCTTGATTACATCGAGCCACTGCTCCATGAAATCCGCGAAAAGCAACTCAGAACCGTCAGCCGGCATAGCCGCAAGCTCCTGCTCCTTGTTTTTGCAAGCCAGTCTGAGCATCTCCTCCGCACGCTTTTTATTGCCTTTGACCGCAAGCCCTGTCGATATGCTTTGCCGTCCGCGTTCGCCCGTGGGAGTCCGCCAGTTAAGGCACATTTGAAAAATACCGCGTGAGTCTTGCAAGTTCCCCGATACCTTGATCGGTTGTGTTTGTAGATGTCCTGCGTACATAATAAAATCCTCCATTCTCGCAGTTCGGTCTCACCTACTATTGACATTGTCATGTTAGCATGCTTGACCGGGAATTGCAGCCCCCTTTGTGCCTTATTAACGGAAAAATTTCAGAATCAAGTGGGCTGCGCAGCGGCGCTGGAGCCGAATATTTTCATGTATTTCATAAGCGGCATTTTGGGAACGCGAAACTCCCTGCCGACCTTTACCCCAAGCAACGAGCCTTTCCTGATAAGCCCGTAAACCGTCTTTGTGCTGACGCCGAGCAATTTGCTGACTTGCTTGACGTCCATCACATCGGGGTAGTCCTTAAAGACGATGTCATATAAATCGTGTGTATTATTATCCATGATAGAACCTCCATAAAATATAATCGCAACCACTGCGTCGAAATAATCCGGCTGCTGTTACGCAACGTGATTTTTATAGTTTGCCGTGACGTCCTCGCCGTCACAGAGAATCCTGTACTGATACTCCTCCGCGTTGGCGACAAGCCCGAAGGTGTCCGCATCCTCATGATCCGTTTGCAATACCGGCACCCATTTGCCGCGCTTGATGTACTCGACCCTGTATCTATATTGTTTTTGTGCAATCATCTGACAGCCTCCCCATATCCCGCCCCGAAGTAGGAGCGCGGCTTTTTGTCCCAAATAAAGTTGTTCACAACACGGACACTGGACGTGACCCTGCACTGCGGCAGAGCCGCCAGCACCCGCGAACGGTAGAACCCGCGCGTGTTTACCCGGCTGTCGAGAATCGCCACAACGCCGGTGTCGCTCTCGACGCGGATCAGCCGCCCGTAGCCCTGTTTGAGTTTAACAAGCATATCCGGCACGACGCATTGCGACTTGTATATATCCATACTGCCGCATAGCGACCGCTCATAGTCGCCGATTGGGTCAGGCACGGCAAACGGCAGCTTGACGATGATGAGCATCGACAGCGTATCGCCGCGAATGTCGATGCCCTCCCACAACGCGCCCGAAGCCAGCAGAATGCCGTTGCCGCTCCGCTTGAACCGTTCGATGGCCTGTACCCCGCCGCGCTCCAGCCGGAACAGCGGAAACGGCAGACCGCGCCTGTTGAGGATTGCGTGGACTTGTCCCATCACGTTATATGAAGTGAACAGCACGGCAGCGTGCCCGTGGGATGCCAACACCAGCCGCTCAATTTCCTCCGCAATGGCGGCGATGTAATCCCTGTCCTTGCCGTCCGGGAACGGCGTGTTCTCGCTGATATAAAGTAATGCGTTGTTTTTGTGATCAAAGGGCGAGGGCATAGTGGTGTCGAACAGCTTATACTCCGATACGAAATCCAGCCCCAGCGTATGCTTGACGCGGGTAAAATCCCCCGAAGCCGACAACGTGCCGGATGTAAGTACCATAGGGATGCCCTTGCTCCAAAGGTCACGGTGTAGCCGCTCGTTTAAGTCTTTGGGTATAGCGCAGAGCGCATCGGTTTCGGTTTCGCCTTCCACGCTCTTCTCCAGCCAGTGGATGAGCCTGTCCTGCTTCCGAAGCTCGGACACGCGCCCATTGGTCATGTTGAGCCGCCAAATCGCTTTGGACTGACGATCCCGGTACGGTTTATGGACATGGCTGTCGGCAACCGCCTCGGCGAGATCGTCGGTGATGCCGGCGAGTTTTTTCAGATACCGGCAGACCTCATCGTCCATGACTGCGTGGAACCGATCCGCATCATCGTCCTCGTCCGATTCGGGGATATTGTCGTTGAGCCGCTGAAACAGCTTCCCGCTCTGCTCATCCATCCGTTTGGCTTCTCTGTGGACATTGACGCCGCTGTTAGATTTGCCCAGCGTGAAGGTGTGAATCTCCCGCGCCAATTCCGGCAGTTCGCTGTCGGACAGTTCCAGTCCGTACATGGAGCGCGCCGCGGCGAGAAACTTGTGCGCCTCGTCTATAATCACAAGCTGGTAGTTCGGCAGCAGCGGACGCTTGCCGCCCGCGCGGTGGAGCGTGTCGGCGAGGAAGTAATTGTGGTTGGTGATCTGAAAATCAATCCTGATGTCGTTTATTTCTTTCATGTGCCGGACATAGCGGCACTCTTTACTGTGCGGGCAGTTATCCCCGCATCGGCCCGAAACGCAAATCCGGCGCTTTATATGCGGCGGCAGACTGTCCGCGCCGGTCAGGTCAAACGGCGCGCCGCTCCCAATAAACGGGTTAAGCAATGCCTGTACGGAAGCCTCCGCGTTTTTGTGGAAGCGATAGAGCCGCTGTTCGCAGATATAATGCTCTTTGCCCTTGCGGACAGCCGCTGTCAGCGGTGTGCGGATGATTCCGTGCCGCAGGAGTATCCGCGACAGTTCAGGGATGTAGTCCTTAATAATGGCGTTTTGAAGGGCGATGCTGGACGTTGAGATGACGACAGGCATATATGCCGTATCCGCCCAACTCCTGTACGAATACTTCCCGCGCAGCCAAAAGTCATTGATCCGCCCGCGCTTGGCGAGTACAGCGGCGATGATATAGGCGTGGGTCTTTCCCGTGCCGACCTCCGATTCCGCCAGCGTGACGCCTCTCTGCCCGGTCACGTCGAGGATATGCGCCGCCAGTTCGATCTGCTTCTCCCGGATGGCATAGCCATATCGTGGAAGAATATCTGTGAAAATGTGGTTCAAGGTTTCCGGCAGGCTGTTGGGTTTCGCGGTCTCGTCGGGCTTCTTGTCGATGTTCAGGTATCCGTCCCCGCGGATAGGTGAAAGGCTGACCTTTGCCGCCATGTCGCTGTAGCCGCTCTCGGCAAGCTGATTTTTACGGCGGCTGAGTATTTCGTGTCTCTCTGTTGAGAGGTTGGTTGCAGTGTAGATAAACATCCCGCCCGGCGTCCGGCGTTCAGTCAGGGCGCAGCCGTAGGCGGTGAACAGGAACGCGCCGTTTGCCAAGCGTCTCTCCGGCGTATCAGCCGGAAGTTCGTATATGATTTCACTCGCGTGAAGATCGTTCTCGTTAATGGATTCCAAGTGTTTCCTCCAATCCGTTGGCGGTTCGATGCCGGGGACTGAAGCCTGTGAGGATTCGATATCATTCAAATAATTTGTGACAATCCTGTACTCCAGTCCCCGCGATCCAACCGCCAACCGTAGACTGAACCGTAAACGGTTCTCGGTTTATTGATTAAAATATGACCACATCCGAGCTACGGCTTAGAGCCGTACATGAAACCCGGCCGCATTCTATTTCAAACGCGGCGGGCGTTCCCCCGCTTTCCTCTACATCGCGGGCCCTTTGCCAGTTAGGTTCAGGGAAGTATCATAATCGCTCGGCGCCTTTTGTCTGCCGGATTCCCGCTCCTGCCCCTGCCGCCCCAAAGGGCGGCAGGGAAGAACGAAAACGCGGGCGCTCCCGTGCCAGCAGTTTCCTGCTGTACGATCCTCGCGCGCGGCGCCGGGCGGTAACGTACCCGGTGGGTCGTGTATGACGGAATGGGTACCGTATTTGTCAAGGAGCGGGAGAGGATGTTTAGTCCTCTCATAAGGGGTCACGCTGAAAACGGTCTTTGAGTACCGTTTTTCAAAATAAATTCTTCAATTTCTCCAAAACCTTGTGTTTCCGCTTGTTTACGGCTTTTTGGGTGACGCCGATTTTCGCGGCATATTCACGCTCGGTCAGGCCGTCGAAGAACAGCGCGTCAATAAGCGCGCGCTCGTCCGCCTCAAGCAGATCAAGGCATTCGTACAGGGCGCTGATTTCAAGCTGCCCGATGACAGATTCCTCCGGCGAAGGCTCTGATGACGGATAGTCCCAATCCTCGTCAACGAGTTTTTCCAACGACACTTCGCGCTCCGGCAACTCGACAGGGCGTCCGTTTTCGTCTTTGACCGCTTTGCCGTCAGCGTCCTGAAGGACACGGTCGCGTTTAAGGTCTCGCTCCATGTACTCCATCTTGCGTTCCGCCACGGCGTATGCCCTGTAGACCTCCGCGCTGACTTCCACGTTCTCGCCGTCTACCGTGACGGTGTAGGTGAACGACCCGTCAGCGTTCTCGTATTTCCGGTAACTCCGGCTCTTTTGCCAATTTTGCATTGATGCTTCCTCCGTTCGTTTTTTTGAAATGGGTTCCAAAAACGAACAGAGTAGGCGGGGAGCGGCAGCGGGGCATTTCAATCACCTCGCGCCTATACACGTTTGAGGGAGTGTAATAACCGCCCCAATTCAGCGATAAAAAATAAAAAACCACTTGTCGGGACTCCTTTCGGGAGCCGGACAAGCGGCAATCTTGTTTGCAAAATAAAAATCCGACAGGACAGCAACACAAAGTTGCCGCTTGTCGGACTCGTAAACATAGTAACCGTCAGGGACGGTTATGCGGACTCGGTACGGGTGTCAAACACCGATTTGAAAGATACCTGCCCGCCTGTGTCAAATACTCGATTAAACGGTTGGCATTATATCCACCACACCACAGCCGTCGGCGCGACGCCCCTATTCACAGGCGCTTTTTAGCAGATTCCGTGCAATGTGGTTTAACCGCCCGAATGGGCGATAGCCAGTATGAATATTCTATTTTGGGTGACGCCGCGGTGCGCTTAAGCCGCCATGTAGATGATCCCTACTTCCTTATGGCAGATATGGCAGGGTATAGCCTTATGCCACTCAATCTTGGATTTTCGCGGGTAGCAAATGAGTTCGAGTTTTGCCGTAACCTCAACGGTTTTGAAGTGACCGCCGCAATAGGGGCATTTGATTTCTTTCGTTCCCGCCGTCTTGTAGTGCTTATCCCTGCGGAACGCGACGCCGGGGAAAAACTCCGGCACAAGGCCGTAAACAAGTATCGCGCACAGTTCTTCATCTTTGCTGATTTTAGTTTCCATCGGTATCCTCCTTGCCTGTTTTTATCGTTCGGAACAATCCGAACAGCGAGGGTAAAAAAAGGGGTCGGTTTCGCGTCATGACAACAACCCCAATTCTATCAACCGGTATTTCATTGCTTCGTTTGAAACATTGAAAAACTTTGCGAGGTAACCAACAACATCGCTCTGACGGATATTATTGTAGAACGCCGATTTTATCACGCCTTTCGGCATCAGGATACGGCAAGCCAAGCGGTCTGCCTGACGCTCGACAGACTTGTCGGATTCGGAGCTTCTCGCGGTCGTTTTTGTCTTAGCCGCCATTTCGCCAAGCTGTGTGAAATAATCCTTGTCGATTACCCAATGGGAAAGCTCATGAGCGCAAGTGCAGTGATACCGCCCGTCATTGCGGCGGTTATGCAGGCTCATGTCTATGATAATCGTACCGGCTTGAAAGGGAACCAGTTTATATCCCTCGCCGTTTCTGCGTTCGTAAATCGGAACCATGCAATCCTCAAATACGGTTTCGCCCAATATGCGCCCGTTCTTGCGGATATACTGAAAATCCATTTTCAGCTTGTAGACCTGCTCAATGATGGCTTCTATGGGTATGGGCGCGGGCGTGTGCAGCAGGGACGGGTCATATTTCGATATGATGTTCCGCGCGATTACGTCCAACGCTTCATTTCGGTATAGGTTTTGGTTCATTCCCGCTTGTCCTCCTCCTGCTGTTCACTTCGCTTTTTCAGCTTTTCTATAAACTCTATCCATTCCTCGTCGGTGGCGTCCACGTCCTTCGCCACGCGCAGGGCGATTTTTGCGTATTCGTGAGCCGTGATATACTCCGGCAGATCTCCGGGGATAGCGGTGTAGTTCTTCGATTCAGCCGCCAAGTCGTACATTCGCTCCTGTTCCTGCTTGTCCAGTTTCAAAATCCGGGCAAGGTTCTCCAAGACCTCTTGTTTTGGGGCGGCGTCGCGCCCTGTTTCGATGTTGCTCATGTGTACCGGCGAGAGATTGAGAAGCTCCGCCATTTTGCGGAGCGACACGAAGGGTTCCAATTCCACACGTTTTTCTCTTATAAAAGCGCCGAATGTAATATCATCGCGCATATATGACAGCCACCGCCTTTCAGAGTTCGGGATAATCCGAACACCTAAGTATATTATAGCGATGGCTTACACGTTTTGCAAGACTTTTTCATCGTTTAATGGTGAACTGCGCGTATTTGGACACAAGACGGGTTTTTCTGTTGAGGAAACCTTGATTTTACTGGCTTTGCACGCCACAAAAACTTTCGGGCGTTTCGGAGCGTCAGGTCGGTTGTCCCGCGATGCGGCGGGCGAGAGTGAGGTAATCTGTAACCGCGCTCTCCGGCGATAATATCTCGATTCTGCCGCCGAACGAGAACACCCAACCGTAAAAAGTCTGGCTGACCGATACTTCGACCGTTGCGGTAAAATGCCCATCGTCTATTATTTCCGTTTCCACGTCCTCACCGAAGCGGTCTACGATGCTTTTCATAAGGTCGTTCTCGCATTTGAGCGTGACCCATTGGAGCGCGGAGCCGTCGTACATCTGAAACACGGATTTCGTATACAGCTTGATGTCGAAACCTTCTGGCATGGGGACGGCGGGAGCATCGGACAATTTCGGCGTCGCTACCCTGTCCACGCGAAAGGTTATGACCTTGCCGTGCTTGTCGGAATAGCCGACCGCGTAATATCTGTCGCTGTTCCAAAGCAGGGCGTAGGGGCTGAACGTGTATGTATGCCGGTTATGCTTGTAGTCTTTTTTCTTATTGCGGTCATACTCGTAATACTTGAATGTGACCTGTTTTCCGGCGTTTATAGCGGAATGGAGCAAGTCCACCGTGAGATATGTCCGCTCGTTTTCCGTCTTGACGTGCTTCTCTACATAAAGCTGACGGTTCAACTCACCGGCTTGTTGGGTGCTGACAAAGGTCGTGAGCTTCTTTATCAGCGCGGCGCTTTTTTTCGCCGTGATGAATTTAGACGCTTGCACGGCGTCCACAAGCAGTTTAAGCTCTGGCAGTTCAAAGTGCCGTTCGCCGATAAAGTATTCGTAGTGGTGTCCCTTGTTACAGATCACGTCAATGCCGACTTCAATAAGCTGCTCAATGTCCTGCGTTACCGGCTTCCGGCTTGCAGGGATGCCCTCTTTTTCAAGATAGGCGAGTATATCCGGTAAGGTGGCAGGGTTCTTTTCGTCTGTCTGCGTTTCAAGGAAACGCTTGATATATAAGATGCGGCTCTTTTTTTCGTCCATTGATTTCACCATCTCAAGAGTAGTAATTATCAGCACAACTCATACACAATTATAATAGTATATTGTTAATATTTTATGAACGCACAAGTATATATGACCGTTAATTCAAAAATTTCAAATAGAAACATCTTGTCTGGTCATTCCAATAATACTCAAATCTCTTAGAAATACCGTGTTTTCTTGCTTCAGTCATTACAAGTTGCATCAAGTAATCTCCTGTATTTTCGGGCAGCGCAATGTTATATGAAAGCCTTAAACGAATAAAAGAGCTTTGTTTTTTCAGAGTAGCCCTAATAATATCAGCGCATTGACCTATATTATTGGCAAACAGACCATTCTTCAGAAAAAAAGATAAGTCATTATAAGAGCAAGCAGGTGTTGTATTTATCTCCCATTCATGGTCGTTAGCAATATCCTCGTCGTCCAATGCAAAGTAGCTGTATGAAAACCCTTCATACTCATGGTATTTTCTCGCGTCCCAAGTAACGTCCATGTGATAATGCCTACCATTTACCTTTACGACGTTCCATGAGTGCTTTACGGAAACAGTGGGGCTTTGTAATGAGTCCCCTGTCACTAACATACTCTCATACCCAAGCCTGTTAGCCAGCAACGTAAATGCCGCAGAGAACCCGTCACAAACCGCCACGCCATTGACTAACGATCCATAAGCATTATGAGATAACGGATTATTGCTTTTTCCGCTTGACATTGCTTGGAGTTCCTGTTTGTCATAGCGGATGCTGCTTTGCAAGACATCATACAATTTAAGTAACCGAGCGTAATCATCTGCTGTACCAGCTTTTACAGATGAAACCATTTGCTCTGCCTTTTCTTCCAATTCCAAGATCATTTTTTCAACTTGCGGCTTTGGGATAACCCCCGTCAATTCAATCTGCTTATCAAGACCTGATTCAACCGTTTCGACAGCCGTTTTATTAAAATAGATAACACTTGGATTATCCCCCAGCACGGAATTGATTATTTTCATCAGATCAACGGAAGGGTGTATCTGAGAGAAATCGAAAGATACCGCCATTGATGACAGTGCGGCGAGAACAGTTTTATACGCCTGTTGTTCATGCGATGATAGCCTTGTATAGCCCAATCCTTCCCGCAGGTTCATTTTGACACCCCCAATTACTGATACGCCTATACCACTTTCGCTCCGAATGGGAAAAAGGCAAGCCGAGCAAATTTTATGCTTTGCAAGCCAAAGGGAATCCCAATAATCGTTATGCACCAAATCAACCCGATAACCACGGAAGCAACCGCTAATTCCCACCCGAATACAGCTATCCAAACGATATTCAGAAGGAAATGCCCGCTGTTATTGCTAAAAACAATCGTTTTCCCGAATGGCCAGAGAACGAATTTGGCAAACTTGAAGCATTGCACCCCAATAGGTATTCCTATCACTGTGCAAAAGCAAATAAGAGCAATTATCAGCCAAATTATAGAAAGAAGAAGCCCTCCGAAAACGACCCACAGAATATTGCCGATAACTTTCATCATGTGGTGGTCGTTTATAAATACGCATCCTGCGAAGTAACTTTAGCAACGGGCGCAAGCTGAACCGCGACTCCGTTGTCAGGGTCGTTATCATCGTCAAGCATAAGCGCATAAGCGCCGTCTTTTTCAAACACCAAAAAGCGTGGGGTCAAATGCTTTTCAGGTTCATCCATGTAGTTGGATAAGAGCTGCTCAATTTTCTTTTCCATTATGGATTTGTTCAGATTGAATGAACGGTAAGCCGACTGCTGCGCTTCGTTTATAGTTTCGCTCTCGTAATATGCAACCGCAGTAATCAAGATGTCGTTCGTTTTTCCCCACAGGGACATTTTTTCGGTTCTGTTCCAGCCTGCGTCAAACGAAACCTCGCCATATATTTTATCTTTCATCATACTTCACTCCTGTTCTTAGATTCTGATACGCCACCGCGATGAGAGAAATTGCCGTGGACTTCCCGTGGAACCATTTCCATTGTCGAGCAATCTCGTCGTTCATGCCATGTCAGCTTATTTTCTTCTCGATATGCTTTTACATCGCCCGGCATCATGGGGTCATCGGGATTTTCTGTGCTGTGCCTTTCCGCATACGCAGTATCGGCTTTTCTAAAATTGCTTGGCCTGTTGTCGGAAAACCCTTCGATTTGGACTGGTTCGCCTTGTCTGACCTCCGAAAAGTCAGGCTCGCCGTCTTTGTATGTAACCCCGTCGATTTCGTGTTCATCCATAATCTCTCCCATAGACTTACCTTCGGGGTTATTTCCTTTGCCGTTATCAGGGGGTACATAATCTCTGTCGGGCATCCACTTTGATTCGCCCCGGCCTTCCTCGCCACCCTCCCATTGCCCATTTTCTCTTGGGCAGTTAAGATGGGAGTCATTTCGTTCCGCTTCTTTTTCTTCCGCTGGCCTATGCTCAAATTCCTGAGCTTTGTCGTTTTCCAAGTATTCATCGTACTTGCTTGAAATGTCGTCGTCGATTTCAGAAGTGGATTCTGGAGTTTCGGTGACTTCTTGAACTTCCGTTACTTCATTCGCGCCGCCATCGGTTTCGCCAAATTCGCTCATGCCGTACCAATCCTTTCATTTTAACGTATTTTACCGCTTCGGTAAAGAAATTTTTAACGCGCGGATCAGCAATGTGAATTGCTTACAAGGCTCCAGCTTGCAACGCCCACACAAATTTATACTGCTCGTTTTTCGCCTCACTTTCGACTTTATGTATTAGTAAGTTCATAAAGGCTATATCTTTTGTACGCTTATCAGTAAAGAAAGCGTAGTTATCCAAGTTGTCGTATATACAATCAGCCCAAATATCAGCGGTGTTCCTAATTTCCCTCGTGATTTGCGATTTTTTCTTAATGCCTTGTGGTAACTTGTCAGAAAACATTCTGAACAAATCCTCGCAATTCATAAGCCGATAAATTAACTTTGCAAATGCTTTTGGCTTCTCAGGCGTCTTTACAGATTTTTGGTATTCTAACAACAGGCTTCGGACACCGCTCTTTATATATTCAGAGACTTTCGCGGAGTTTATGGTTGTATTGAACCAAGCCATGTTGAAATTCTTCTCAGAATCTTGACTAATCAATTCTGTAAGAACGTCTCCGATCATATTGACACTGTTGGCTCGCTCCTGTACGGGTATGGTATTCAATTCATAGCGGTCGCTACACTTATCTATTTGAGTTAATACAGTTTCGAGCCAGTTATTTTGATATACGGCGGCAACGCCTTTATCAAGACGGCTTAATTCCGCTATTTGGTCATCATTAAGGCCCACAGAACGCCCGACCACTTCGCAATCTCCAAATTCCGGCAGGCGCATGATAATTTTTGTGTTTGTATTCTTAATCGTAGAAATATCAACGGCTGTCGGCGACTGGTCAACGATGATAAAACCTTCCCCGTATGTACGCATTTCAGCGATAGAGTTGCTTATCATCTCAACCGATTTGCCTTGCACGTTGGCGGATTCCTGCCCCTGCTCTGTTGAGGTTCTTTTTAATAAATTGTGAGCTTCTTCGATAATAGTGATATGCTTCAATGGCAAATTCGTCCCCCCGGAGGTTGATTGCCGGAACTCGCCGAGCTTCAACACAAGAACGCCCATTAACAAAGCCTTTGTTTCCGCTGACCCTATCCGGCTCAAATCGACAATAGTGTTTTCATTAAACAAAACTTCATCAGAAACAGCGTCAGCGGAAAAAATCTGTCCGACAAGCCCGTTAGTCAAAGATTCAACGCGAGTAACGAGCGCACCGATATAATCACCCTTCGATTGCGCGGAAAACTCGGATTCTTCAAGCAATGCGGGCAGTATTTCAACTACATCCTTGAAGGTGGGAAACATACCATTTTTACGATTTATATGGAACGAATGATTTAAGTCCCATCCGTGGTTAATATAGGCCCTCTCAAAAGATGCTTTGAGCAGCGCTGGCATGGCGGCGTAAAGCGGCCAACACGCGCTGAAAATCTCTATAAGCCTATCCAAATGTTCTAAAACATGAATTTCGTTATGGAACGCGAATGGGTTAATACTGAGCATATTGAAATACTTAGGGTTCGTGGTGAAAATGCTGATACCCGGCATATTGCCGAAAGCCAGCTTATATTCGCCCTTCGCTGGTTCAATCACAAGGAATTTCACATCGTTTTTACTCGCGGTCAGTTCGTCAATAATCTTGTAAGTCGTATTTGACTTGCCCGATCCTGTAGAACCGGTTATGAAACAATGCGCCGAAAGGCTTTCGAGGTCAAGCCGGACGCGGTTATTCTTAAAAACTTCACCCATATGGTAAATTGCGCCGAGGTCTACATTTCTGTAACTCTTTGTTTGTCCGCGAGCAAACACATTCCTTCCAAACTCAGCGGATGTAATGGATGTCACTCCGCTGACAGACTTATGGGGAACGCCCATTAGGATAGGCAATTCGACGCCGCTAATCATGCTTGCCGGTGTAATAATCTGTTCGGCGTATTTGCCATTTGCGCTTGGCGGGAGGTATTTGAAACTCGGATGAATCCCATATCTTAGGTATTCCATAATCATCAGGCTTTTTTCCGAATTATCAAATTCATTATTCCAAAGGTTGATAAATGAATTTTCGACGCTTGTTTTTTCACCGGCAACCAAAGCCTTGTATGTATTGGCGGCTACAAGCGAGGTTTCTGGTTTATCTGCGATGAAATAACAGGCGCTCTCCCATAATCCGTATGATTCGCAGTTTTTAATACGGTCAAGCTGCTCGTCAATTTTTTCAAGCAATTCCAATACGGTCTTATTTTGCCGTGTAACCGTAAGGGTTGATGTAGTACCTGTTGTCGTTGTTTTCGTATCAGACGTGGTTTTAGATTCCGTATCCGTTTCCGAACGGGTATCGGTGTGGCCGGTGGTTGTTCCGGTCGCCCCGCCTGTGCTTGTTCCTGTGCTTTTGCCTGAATTGTGTCCTATTCCGAAAAAGGAAAACGATGAACCGCTATTGCGTGATTTGTTTTTATTTGAAAAAGCATTTTCGCTTGTGCCTGTCGTATCGCTGATACCCTCATTTACAGCTTTTGAAAAACTATCGCTCACACCAATGGCAATCGCTTCACTATCATTTTCAGCGTAGGAAAGGTTTATTTGGGCGCATTGAGATAAAGCGGTATATAGTTCTTCATATCCGCGTTTCTTATTTTCAAGTGCGGCTTTGCTGAGGGGAGAGGAAACAAATACCGCCGTATACTTTTCTCCGGCCATTGTGTCAATGAATTTTTCAAGCCCCTGCACAAAATGGTCTTTGTCCTCGTCCCGAAAGCTCGGAACGATAGAAACCGATGAAATGGCTTTATTGGCGTACTCTTTAGGTATATGTCCTTCCAGCAATCTTTCGATTTGCGACGAGCCTTGTTCCTTTATTTCGATGCCGGGGAAATTACCCCGCAAGCTCTTTTTAAGAATTTCCTTTGCAACTACCGGCTGATTTGTGTCGCGTGTGCCTAAATAGAATTTAACACCATCCGTATTGCTGAATATTATCAATAACGCGCTGCTCCCGAAGTTAGATAAGGCGCTGTACACGCTGATGAGCTTGTCGTTAATATTTTCATTGCTGTCGTAAACGATCTTACTAATCTCAAACATCGACATATACGAAAAGGACTTTTTCCATGCCTCTATCTCGACAGGCTCACATTGGTCGATATTGATGAGATAATTTTTGTTTACAAACAAGTCAACCAATTCGATGCCGTTTTCCATTATCGAATTAGCTCGCACTTGCAATTTTGTATTTTCCTCAGTATGGCTCATATGAACACCTCTCAGCACCAATTATTGACGAGTGTCGTTATTGTGCGCTTTACTTGCGTTTGAAAAATCTAAGCAAGGGATTTGTTTTCGCGGCAATTTCTCGTATCTCATCCCATTGTGTGAGATACGCTTTTTCGCTTTTGAACGTCTCTTTAACTGCCGCGTCAAGGGTTTCGAGTTTTTGCTTGTTTAGTTTGCTCAGTATTTCTCCAGTATCTTGCCGTTCCTCAATACTTCCGACATTGAAAAGAAATTCTAAGAACACCAAGATGCTACCGAACTCTTTATCTCCCTTGCCTTCCTTAAATGCTTCTTTCGCGCAAATGTAGACAAAGTGCCTCGACGATGCCTTTGTGTGTTGGAATTGCTTGTAGCATGGTATCAAGTCATTGGCTGTTTCACAGTACGCATATATCTTCGGAGCAACCCAACCGACATAGCTTTCCGAATCAGCAGATTGCAGTCCTTCCAAGTTTATTGCCCTATTCAATGTAAGTGAGTGGATGCTTTTTATCGCGTTCACCAAGTCAGCTTTGTTTTTCACTTGATTGAACATCATGCCGGTCGCTATCAGAAGCAAGCGTCCTGTAATACCCTGATTCTTATAATAACTAAGCATGGAAGCGACCAGTTCGCCATTCTCTCGTGACGGATTCTCAATCGGTATACCCGATAACACTGCCGCTATCAAATCGTCTGTAAAAACGGTAGCGATATTTCGCGCTATGATATGTTTCAATAGTTCTCGTTGAGCCTTTGGCGCACCCGCTTCCTTGCTGTTTACCAAGTAATCATAATAACACTCGTATATTTTCGATTGATACAGCTTCAAATAAGCCTCATTCTTTATTTCAAGCTGTTCGCGGAACAGTTCCATTGCGGTCGCAATGCTGTCGGTAGCGGTCATAAACTCTTTATGCAGATCGAACACACGCTCAAGCATATTGTTGTTCAAAAAGAAAGTATAAATGCTTCGCTTGTTAGCTGCTTGATATTTCACGATGGATTGATAAACGTATTTCCATAAAGCGGCGATGACTTGCCGTGCATCAGGCAATCCAGACAATGTGCCTTCGACGTTAAGCGTAAAGCTAACAAAGTAAGTCCAATTATTAGAAAACCTGTTTATCGTCCTGGTAATCAGAGAAAATCCGCCGTTCATATCAGCGGCAATTCTCGACTTGATGATATTTCCTATTAGCTGCCCCATTTCGGAATTGACCGACAACTGTTCCGCAGGTAGATTTTGAACAATTATATAGTCGCAAAGAACATCAAGAATAAAGTTCCATCGCCATTGCTCGGTACTATGGCCGATTGACGAAAGGAGTTTTTCTTTATTGCTTCCCTTCATAAACTCATAAGGGATTATTATGCCGTTAGCTTTTGCAAGAGATTCTACTTCTGAATACATCCTTAAAAAGCTATCTTCAGTCGCTGAAGTTGAAACAAAAGAGCTTATAGCCTTTTCAACGACCAAATCCCGAATTGCGTTTTGTACATCGGTGCTTACGTTTCTCATGCGGTTTAGAATAACTCTAAGGATTTCCAATGCGTAATTGTCATTAGCGGAGAGAATAACCCTACTCCCCGCAGTTAGAATAGTAACGAGTTCATCTTTTGTGGCGTCAAGCGCAAAATTATCTAACACAGCCATTGCGTTGTTAAATGTTTTCTGCGGAACATTTTCCAAACCATCGGAAAATAGGCAATACAGCGAATATATATCATAGTATTGCTCATCAGGATTCCGATAAGTTAGTTTGTCCCTTATAAATTCGTGAAATGTCTGGACGCTTTCATATGACATAGACATACCCATATCTATAAAGTCGAAAAAGTCCTTTTCTGTTTCTACATCAGGAAGAAGATTATTGATGAAGTCGAAGGTATAATGCGCGGCTGCGTTTTTAACGGCATCATACCCTGTCGCTTTACTTATAACCCCGCAGATTTGCGACACGGAAAGCTCCGGGTTGTATTCATATGTCGTGAAATTCACGTTCAGCGCCAATTCAAGCGGCAGAGCGTATTGAATCGCAGCAATCCACATAACGATATTCTCAGCCGCATCGCAGATGACAATGCGCTTCCGTGCTTTTTCAAAGGACAACATAGCCGCCAGCATCTTCTTGTAGACTTCCATTCGATTGTCCGTGCCTAAAAAGTCGCTTACACTTTCGGGATTAACAATATAACCTTTTATCAACTCCGGCTCTGATAAATACGGCGGTTGCTCAGATGAATTTACCTCGTTGAAATCCATACGGTCGCGCAGTATCTCGCTGCCGTATAGTTCACATGGATAACTGGTGAAATCAACCTCGTCGCAAACAAGCACATGACTTAATTGATTGCCGAAACGTCCTGACTGACCCATATAGTCACGACCAAGATAAGTGTTTAGCGCAACAGCGCAGGAACCATCCGACAAGCGGCGATACAAAAACGCCTGCGGCATTTCGCTGACAATATCATCAGTCATAACTACATTTGGCACTTGATAGGTGAAAAGACTTTTCATGCCGTCGGAGATTTTACCTTTCAATGCCTCGTCATACGAATGGATATGCTGACCGTCATTTATGGTATCTATCCCCCTCTTACTGGATGTATAGATGATTTGATGTTTACTCATCTCAGCAACCCTCCTAATTATTTGGATTTAATAACGCCGTTTTCTTTGAGAATCCAGAGAAGCGCGCCCTCAATGCGGTGAGGTCTTGGTCGGTCTATGTGGCTATCAGTACGCGGGCTGTTGTCAAGCCCCAACGCGGAAACCGCGAAATACGAGAAGTTCGTGTAGTTTATCTCCAACTGCTGCGTAAACGCCGTCGCGCCCCACGTTTTCAATAGGCTCTGTATCTCGGAGTTTACGTTGTGCCAGTCAGCCATCACAAACGCGCCCTCGTTGCAATGGGGGCTTTGGTCGAGGATTGTACTGCCTTGCGGAACAATCGGGACTATGGCATCGAACTTCGAGAATACCGCCGCTACAGGAATGTTTATCTTCTTGGACGATTCCATCTTTCGGTCGCTTCGGATCAGCCTCGATACCCGCGTCATAATGTCGTCCGGCCTCGTGGCCTGCTGAACCGCAACAGACGACGCCCTCGACACAATTTCATCATCTAACTGATTTCTCACCGACCATACCTGCATCGGGTCTAACAAGAAGATGATGCCCGAAGATTTGCAGATGTAGCGGTTTACGGTGTTCATTGTGTCGAACTCGTTCAAGTCCTCACCGGCTGTATCAAAGAAAACCAGCGTGAAGTTCTTAATCTTTCGCCCTTCCTTGACCGACAGCGTGAATATCAGCGGGCGGTACGCTCCGTTGCTCTTGTTTACCGTGGAGCTTTGTGTGAGGTCGAGTTTGGCAAGCTCAACGTACAGCCTACGCCCAAAGTTTTCCTCGTATCGGGTCATGGTATCATCGAAGCCGGTCAGAGAGCCGTCGAACCGTCCGGCGACGCGCTCTATCAATTCGTTGATGATAACGCCGATGAAGTGACTCTTACCGACATCACGCGAACCGACGACCGAGATAATCATGTCGCCGCCGATAACCGTGCTTTCCGGCAAGCTGTTATGGCAGGACGGACAAATGACCTTCGACGTTTCGCGGTTACAAGCGGGGCAGTTGGCGTACTTGGGAATGGAATAATTCTTGGATTTCGGAGCAGGGAAAGTCTTTTTCGCTTTCAAAGGCATACTGACGTTGCCCCCCTCGTATTTCGTCATGGGAACGTCGTCAACATCGTCGCAGCCTACGTTCGCGCAGCGGAACTCTATGTCGTGAACCAAATGCGTTTCAAAGCAGTACGGGCAGACAAAGGTTTTTTTCTTCCTCATGCCTGTTCTGGTCTTTAACGCTATGATAATGAAAAGCACAATCCCCGCTATGACAGCCGGAGATACCCATACATAGAGCCAGTTAGTTTCTTGCTCCGTTTTATATCCACATACCGTACATTCATCCTCACTAACTATCGGAGGAATGAAGATACTCCCGCTAAGGATATGTGTTTCAAAATCATGTTCCAAATTAGTTAGTGGTTGCATGACTTCGCTTCTTGCCTCACTGCCACAATCGGTACAATATTGAACACGGCGTCCAGGGTCATTACATAACGGTTCTGTGAGAACAACCCATTTACCGCTTGGTGTATGCGATAATTTCGGAATGACATTAGTTCTCGCCGCTTCCCCGCAGATTTCACACTGGATTATTCTCTGACCGTCATGTGTACAAGCCGCTTCGGTTGTTATTATCCAAGCTGTATCATCGAAAACATGAGATAACTTTGAGATAACTTCTCTCGATGTTTCTTCGCCGCATACAGTACAATACTTGACTTGGTTCCCTGTCGCAGAGCAGGTAGCTTCTTGCAGGATAGTCCAGTTTTCGCTTGGTATATGTGCAAGTTTAGGCAAAATTTCTCTTGATGCCACTTCTCCACAGAAAACGCAGTAAACAACTTTTTCACCTGCATTGGAACAAGTCGCTTCTCTTGTAGTTGCACCATCATCACTTTCAAGATGGTTATGAGAACCGGTATATTTATAATCACTCTTAGAAACTTTTCTTAGGCTAAAAGTATCAGCACTTTGTCCGCTCCTTTCGTTTGAACCACTAAAAGTTCCATTACTAAGAGTGCCGACCCAAATACCCCAATTCCCGCTACTACTATTGCCATCTAATCTCCCGACAACCAAGTCTTGATAACCTTGAAAACTGTGTAAGCGTCAAATAGGGGAACGTCTGGTGACGGGAATCCGATCTGAAG
>Ga0082212_10003414_pt1 | contig 22539 bp, 20 predicted proteins | sample TergutNt197P3_FD_71548 | JGI IMG/M metagenome (GOLD analysis project Ga0082212, IMG submission 71548) | Neocapritermes taracua P3 segment gut microbial communities from Petit-Saut dam, French Guiana - Nt197 P3 | ecosystem: Host-associated > Arthropoda: Insects > Digestive system > Gut ...
GCTATTTGCCATCGACATAATGGAGTTTGGAATACTAAACTGTTGACCGCCAAAAGGTGCATTTTTATTGTATTCAAGAGAATAGTTAGCATTTACTGATACGGTAAATTTTGCTCCGAGTTTATAATTTGTTGATAGACCAAATATTTTTCTACTGAATGTAGAATTTGGCGTAATATTACCGGCATCAGTATTTGTGAATGAAAACCGGTAACTTCCGCTTTCACTCGTTCCCGACAAGGCAACCGAGTTGGTAATATTTGTTCCTGTTTTGTAAAATGCCTTTATACGGTCTTTAAAAGGGACATAAGGATGCTGTTTCCCATCAACACTCCAAACCGGTTCACCATCGAACTTGGTACCAAAACTCCACCCGCCGCTTGAACGTGCGTCAGCAACACTTGTGGGGCGTACTCCATTCTCACCCTGTCCGTATTCATACTGAAAATCGGTAAAATCAAGAGCACGTTCTGCCGTAAAGCTGGTTCTAAATTCAATGCCTAAACCTGATTTACCTGAACCTGTTTTTGTTGTTATGATTATAACACCGTCTTTTGCGCGGTAACCATATAAAGCTGCTGCCGAAGCTCCTTTTAAAACAGTCATCGATTCAATATCGTCCGGGTTTATACTTTGTAACCCATCTCCTAAGTCAGATGCCAAAGCGTTTGAATTTGTAGATGTAATCGGAGTATTGTTTATTGGAACTCCATTTACAACAATTAACGGTTGATTATTAGCGTCAAACGACGATTGTCCCCGGATTCGAATTTTTGATGAGCCTCCGGCTCCGGATGCAAGCGAAGAAACATTAAGGCCGGCAATTTTCCCCTGCAAATTGTCGCCAAGGTTAACCGCAGCCGGATTAGCTATGTCAGTAATACTTACCTGTGTTGCTGCATACCCAATACTTTTGGCTTCTCTTCTAATACCAAGAGCAGTAACTATTACTTCACTAATCTGTTGGGCAGATTCCTGTAATCTCACATTTATAACAGTTTGCATACCAACGTTTATTTCAGTAATCTGAAAACCTATAAAAGAAAACTGCAAAGTACCGTTAGACGGAACGTTTGGGAGTGTGTAATTCCCGTCAACATTAGATACAGTTCCCTGATTTGTGGTGCCTTTAAGAAGTACTGTAGCGCCTGGAAGCGGCTGACCGCTTGAATCGGTAATTTTACCTGAAACCGAAACCTGTTGCTGGTTTGGTTGCTGCTGGTTTGATTCTGAAAAAGATTCAGGCATCAAAACAATTTTTTTGTCAGCAATGGTATAAGTTACATTGGTACCCTTAAACATCTCATCAAGTATTTCCTCAATCTTTCCATTTTTTGCATTTACTGACACAAGTCTTTCCGTATCAATTAATTTTTCATTAAACAAAAAATAGAATTCAGAAGATCCTTCAATTTCGTCCATCACATCTACCAGTTTTGAGGCCGGAATATTAAGCGTAAGTCTCGTTTTTTGAGAATACGATTCAAGCGCAAACGATTGAAAGACGGTTAAAATAGTAATAAAAGCTGTTATTCTCATAATCCTGAATATTTTAATAAATAAACAGAAATCATTTCTGTAAAAAGTTTGTTTTTTTTTCATAAATTTGCAATGATTAAGTTTTTAAAAAAAGTCAATTTTTTTAAGGAAATCGTTGCCGCGGTTTCCTTTTTTTAGTTTAATTCTCTGATGTTATGTTTCATAGGCAAAGTATTTATTGTTTAACACTCGTTTAATTTTTATGCTTAATTAAAACTTTCTTTTTTTGAATAGATGCGTCTTCGTCAACTGGACGGTCGATTATTTGGTATGTTATTGGCGATGTCATACTGAGAAAGTGAAGTACTTCTTCCAAAGAATCATCCTGAAAAATTCCTCTTATAACATGACTGTCTAATTCTTCATCGACCAAAACAACTTCAACATTATACCAGCGCTCAATACGTCTGGCTACTTCATTCATTGAGTCGCCCCTGAAAATAATTTTACCCTCTTTCCATGCCGTATATTTCGATGCATCAATGTCATTTTCAATATCAATTGCCCCATCTTTTAACAATAAGCGTTCATTTGGTTTCATTTCAACTTTCGAAAGAGATCCCGGTCTTGAAAATATAACCGAGCCCTCTTCCAGTATAATTTCAACATATTCTTCTTCCGGATATGCACTTACGTTGAATTTCGTTCCTGTAACTTCAATTTTAGATGTGCCGGTACAAACTTCAAATGGATATTGTTCGTTTTTATTGACATCAAACCAAACTTCTCCCGCGACACTTACATTTCTGTTGTTTTTGAAAGGAATACTGTATGTTAGCGAAGAACCGCTGTTTAACCAGCCAACTGTGCCGTCGGGAAGCGTGAAATTTATTCTTGAACCAAGCGGTGCATGAATGGTTGAAGTTATTAATTCTTCTTCGGCAGCAACGGCTGCTATGTCTATATGTTTTGAATTATTTGATGAAAACCAGATGTAACCTGCAATTATAATAGGTAACAGTAAAACTGCTGCCGCCGCCGAATACCATTTATAAATAAATTTCAAAGGAGTTTGTTTTTCTCTGTCTTTATTTTTGCTTATCGCATGGTGTATTTGGTCGAGTATATGAGAAAGATCATTTTTTTCTTTTGATTCAGTTTTAAGATAACTGAAAAATTCATCTTTAATATGTTTTTGAAAGTCAGCATCTCCTTCATAATCAGAAAAAAGTGAATATATGTATCGGGTATCTTTTTCGTCAAAATTTCCTTCGCAGTATCGCTTTATAACATCAAAATCTAATTTATTGCTCATTTTTCAAATTTTTACAAAGACTTCCTGTATTTCAAGGAAGTCTTTGATTTAATCCAACAAACTTAAATTATTACTAAAATAAACATTTGGTTTTATCAGTAATAGCATTTGAAGAAAAAAATCTCACGAAAAAAATACGTTTTTTTACTATCGATTTTTTTTATATTATCGCAAGTACCTGAATAATTGCTTATTATATAATTGCAATAAATATTTTCGTATTATTTATTTTATTTTTCGTAATATTTTTTTAACTTGCCGTTGCTTACCTGAGTTGGTTAGTAAAGCAATAATAAAGTCGAATGAAGGAGCATATTTCTGATTTTAAATTAGTTGAAAGACTGCATTTTAATGATATAGATGCTTTTGACCAAATCTATAACAGGTATAGCGAAAAACTGTATGGTTTCGCATTAAAATACCTAAAGTCGAAAGAGGAAGCAGAAGAACTCGTACAAGATGTGTTTTTAAAAATTTGGGAAAACAGAAAAAACATAAGAAAAGAGGCCTCCTTTAAAAGTTACTTGTTTACTATAACCTACCATAACATTTGCTATATTTTCAGGAAAAGACAAATCAATTTGAAAATAATTGAAAAAATCGAGTACAATACTGTACATATACCAAATATTGAAGAACAGATTGATTACAAATCTGCTCTCAGTAAAATTGAATTACTGATTGAAAAATTACCTGAAAAACATAAGTTGATATTTATAAAAAGCAGAAAAGAAGCCAAAAGTACCCGCGAAATTGCTGAAGAAATGAAACTTGCCCCCGGTACTGTGGATAATAGTATTTCTACAACTCTAAAATATCTAAGAAAAAATCTGTCTGCTTTTGATTATATTATACTGCTGCTTTCCCTCATTATCACTTAAAATATCAAGAATAAAACAAATTAATTCCGCCTTATTAAAAAGTGTATAGTCAATTATTCTTATTTTCGCAGGTTTTGAAAAATATCCAATGGCTGTCATTTTAAATATTGAAACGTCAACAGAAATTTGTTCGGTAGCGCTGGTAAAAAACGGCGAATTACTTTTTGAAAAAGAGAGCAATCAGGGGATGAATCATTCTTCTTTGCTCACCATTTTTATTGGTGAAATATTTGAAGAGAATAAGTTAAGTGTCAAAGACATTGATGCAGTTGCCGTAAGTAAAGGGCCGGGTTCGTACACCGGACTCCGCATAGGTGTTTCGGTGGCAAAAGGCCTGTGTTACGCGCTCGAAAAACCGTTGATAGCTTTAAACACTCTTGATGCTATGGCCGGTTATACCGCCACTTACATTCATAAATTTACAAACATTAGCGCAGATAACAATATCCTGCTTTGCCCTATGATTGATGCCCAGCGCATGGAAGTTTACACGGCTTTATATAATAAAAACGGCGAAAACGTAAAACCGGTTGATGCTGAAATTATTGATGAACAGTCATTTTCAGAATATTTTGAAAAACACAAAATACTGTTTTTTGGCAACGGAGCCGAAAAATGCAAAACCTGTATTACCCATCCCAACGCAATTTTCGCAGGGCCGTCGAAAACTTCGGCACGATTTATGCAAAGTATGGCTGAAAACAAATACAACAAAAAGGAATTTGAAGACGTTGCTTATTTCGAACCTTTTTATTTGAAAAATTTTGTGACAACCACACCAAAAAATAAAATACTGAAATGAAAAAAATTACAGTCATAGCACTCTTAATACTGATTTTTGCTGTAAAGGTATCGGCAAAAAAAGAAGAAATCAAGTACAACCTTAAATTTGGTATAATTAAAGGAGGAGAGGCCAACCTTGTTATAAACGATACTAAATTTAACGACAAAAATGCTATTCACTATTATTTAGTAGGCCAAACTACCGGAGTTACCAACACGCTATTTGGCGTTTACGACATCTATGAAACAACCGTTGATGCCGAAACCGGGCTTCCGCTGAAGGCCATCAGGAATATAAAGGAAAAAAAATACCGCTCATATAACGAAACTCTTTTTTATCACGATATTGACTCTATTCACAGTCAGCGTGCAGGCTGGCAAGCCGTTCCAGAAAACCTTCTCGATATTATTTCAGTTTTTTTCTATTTCATAAACCAGCACATGTTCGACAATATTGAAAAAGGGCACACGGTTTCGCTGCCAACATATCATGCCGATAAAATTTCGGATATAACCATTAAATATTCGGGCGAAGAAAGAATTGATACCGATTTAGGTAAAATTGATTGCTATATTTTGTCTCCTTCTGTTGACAAAGGTAAGCTTCTTAATCGCTCCGACGGCCTTAAATTCTATATTTCGAAAGAAAAAAAGATACCCGTTTTAATAGAGTTCGATATGAAAGCCGGAACTTTAAGAGCGGTACTAAAAAGCTATCAGATTGACGGAGTAGAACAGGCTGCAAGATAAACTTGCCATTTTTTTTTCTAAAATATTTCAGGGAATATTGATTTTTAACCTATTTGTTTATTTTTGCAAATCGTTAAAAATATAAAAAACAGTTATGGCTTCAACAGCAGATTTTAGAAACGGGATGTGTATGATGTTCAAAGATGAAATTTTTACCATCGTACAGTTTCAACATGTAAAACCGGGTAAAGGCCCTGCCTTTGTTCGTACCAAACTGAAAAATGTTAAAACTGGAAAAGTAATCGACAATACCTTTACCGCCGGCGTAAGGGTTGACGAAGTAAGGGTGGAAAGGCGCCAGTATCAGTATTTATATAAAGATGAAATGGGATTTAACTTTATGAATATTGATTCGTTTGAGCAAATTCCAATACCCGATAACATGATCGAAAATTCGGATCTGATGAAAGAAGGCCAGATTGTGGAAATACAGTTCCACGCCGACACCGAAACTCCTTTGACCGCTGAATTGCCTGCATTTGTAGAACTTAAGGTGATTCAAACCATTGAAGGAGAGAAAGGGAACACGGCAAGCTCAACTGCTTTGAAACCTGCAACTCTCGAAACAGGTGCCGAAATTATGGTGCCGATGTTTATTGGCGAGGGCGAAGTTTTAAAAGTGGACACTCGCGACAGATCATACGGCGAAAGGATAAGACAGTAAATTGTTACTGTTAGCGAAGTTGGTTTATGCTTCCTTTTTCAATTATGAGTTACGAATAACTGATTTATACACAAAAGCCCTTTTCAATTTCGGAAGTGGAAATAATATTTAGCACTTTTTTACCTTCGGGAGAATAATTGGGAGTGGCACATGCAAAAAGCTGGTCGATTATGTGGTCTATTTCTTCCTGCTTTAATTCGGTTCCATAATCGAGCGCCGAAGCTTTAGCAAGCGATACGGCAATTTGCTCCCTGGCTTTCTTTTTTGCGTCCAACGGCGAATTTTTATATTCTTCCAATAATTTTTCAATAATCATTTCGGGCGAAGAAACATCGAGGATTCCGGGTGTTCCATTTATGACAAAGTTATTGTTTCCAAATTCGCGAACATCGAAACCAAGTGAATGCAAATCGGGCAAAATGCTCTTCAGCAACTCGGCATCGGCAGGATTCAGCTCGAATGTGTGAGGGAACAGCTGTTGCTGGCTTGCCACCGAATCCGATTTCAGTACATCCATTAGTTTTTCGTAGAGTATTCGCTCGTGCGCCCTTTTCTGGTCAATTATCATTATCCCCGATTTTACAGGAGTAAGTATGTATTTTTGTTTTAACTGTAATGTTTTTTTTCCCGAAAACTGCTCTATCGGCTGAAACAATAATTCCTCCGAACTTTTTTCTTCAGTTATTTCCTCCGGTTTAATATTAAACTGTGTACTACTGTACAGGTCTTCCCAGCGTTCGTGGTTCTTATTTTCGTACCGGCTTTTCCCGAAATTTCCCTGTGCTGATGGCTTCTCTGTTTCAAAAGGATTATATTCGGGATTAAACCGGATTTCGGGAAACTGAATATTTTCGAATGATTTCGGCGGCAAAGGAATATCAATACTCCCCTCCTGGTCGAAATCAATAGATGGAACAACGTTGTGTTTCCCCAGCGACTCGCGCACTGCAGCATGAATTATCTGCCATATTTCCCTGTCGTTTTCAAATTTTATTTCTGTTTTGGTAGGGTGAACGTTTATGTCTATATCAGCAGGGTTTATTTCAAAAAACAGGAAGTATGACGGGAAAGCCCCTGCAGGCAACAACTTTTCGTAAGCCTGCATAACTGCTTTATGAAAATAGGGATGACGCATAAACCTTCCGTTTACAAAAAAGAATTGCTCACCGGCGGTTTTTCGTGCATACTTGGGTTGTCCCACAAACCCATGTACTTTAACAATGCTTGTTTCCTCGTTTACCGGTACGAGGCTTTGGTTTATGCCCTTCCCAAAAACATCGGCAATACGTTTATGGTAGTTGGCCGAAGGCAAATCGTACAAAACGGTATTGTTGTGGTAAAAAGAAAACTTTATCTCAGGGTTTGGGACTGCAATTCGCTGAATTTCGTTTATGGCATGTTTCAGTTCGGTAGTGGTGGCTTTCAGGAATTTTCGACGGGCAGGAACGTTAAAAAACAAGTTTTTTATCAAAAAATTTGTGCCGTTACTGCAGGCTACCGGCTGTTGTGTTTTTATTTCGGAACCGATAGTATGTATAAATGTGCCAACTTCGTCTTCCGGCCTTTTTGTGCGAAGTTCAACATCGGCAATGGCAGCAATCGACGCTAATGCTTCGCCACGGAAACCCATTGTACGGATGCAAAACAAATCGTTAGCAGAACTTATTTTTGAAGTCGCGTGTCTTTCAAACGACATTCGCGCATCGGTGGGCGACATGCCGCAGCCGTTGTCGGTAATTTGCACCAGCGTTTTACCGGCATCTTTTAAATGAATGGTTATTTCGGTAGCGCCTGCATCCAACGAATTTTCAACAAGTTCTTTTACAACCGAGGCAGGACGCTGAATTACTTCGCCAGCGGCAATTTGGTTGGCAACCGAATCGGGTAATAATTGTATTATATCGCTCACTAAAATGAAAAATCAGAATAGAAAAATAAATAAAAAATTAAAGCCAGAATCAATATTAAAATTATCAGCTTGGTATTTGAATTTTGCCGGGCCTTTTCCGATGATTTTGATTTTGCTCCCTGCGCCATTCTAAACCGCCCTTTAATGTTGGATTTGAAAGGTTCACCGGTGTCAACTTTTTCATCAATAATCCCCAGTTCTTCCTTTATCCTTTTTTCTCTGTCATCACGTGCTTCCATGGCCGGATCATGGTAACGCGGCGGAATATAAAACTTTTGAGGCTGTGGTATATGAAAAAATTTCCCAATCATTATTCGCTGAATATTTATACAAAAGTAGTTGAAATTTTGTTTTATCTCAATTGCAGGGACAAAAATCCCCAATACTTATGATGAAAAAACAGGTTATTAACAAAATACTAAGTAAGCCCGTTGCGTTTTTAGAAAGCTTGCTGGAATTTTTTGGTTCTTGCGTATTGAAATTCAAGCCCTGAAAGTCTTTTTTAGCGCTTTAAAATATTCAAACAATCAACTCCTTTATGAAATAATAAGCAAATACAACGCTAACTGTCAATTTTATTGCAGCGCCAAAGATAAAACCGATAAAAGAGCCGAATCCCGACCGCAAAGCGGCATTCGTATTGCGACCGGCAATAAGTTCGCCGACAACAGCACCTGTAAAAGGTCCTGCTATTATCCCCCAAGGCAGGAAAAATAAACCAAACACCAAACCTATCATTGTTCCGATAGCGCCTGAACGACTTCCGCCGAATTTTTTTGTACTCCACACAGGAAATATATAATCGAGTACAGTAACAATAACTGTAATAACGGCAGTAATCAACAAAAATTTAGCGGAAAAACTTGCAAATCTTGTAACCTGAAGCGTTAACAATGCAATATAACTCAACGGAGGGCCGGGAATAGCTGGTATAATACAGCCTAACAAGCCTGCAATCAGAAAACCAAAACCCAAAATAAGAAGCAAAATATCCCAAAACATATAGTTACAAGTTATAAAGTCACGAGTTACAGGTAGTTATTTTAGTTGCAAATATAACAGAATAGCAAATATTTTGAAATACGTACAAAAAGCTTATTCTTCCTTTAATTCTTTGATTTCGTCAAGACTTTTGAGGATAGTTTCAATATTTTTGTCGTATAACCTTTTGTATGTATAATAAGTGACTACTAAAGCTACAATACCCGCACAACTCAACACTGTCCATTGATAAGTATTGGCTTTATTTTCTGCAAAAAAAACAGTTACAAGTATCATTATAACAGGTATTGCAATAACATACATTAGCAGTTTTTCGCGCTTTAATTGGATTTTGTAGCGATTTGCAAAATAGATATTGTTCCTAAGACTTTTCGAACAATCAATTTTCATTAATCCATGAATTTTTAAAAAATACCAAACAACACAGACAATACAATAAATAATCGTAAAAATCATTAAAATCTTAAATGATAAGAATTTATTGAATCGTTCAAAGTTATATATGTACACAAAATAGGGTATTGCAAGAGCGCAAATAATAATTGAAAATATATCAAAGTTTATCAACCTGTTAACAGATTTATTTGCTTTACTTTTCATCATTTCCAAAATGATACTGTCTTTTAAACTTTCATTTTTTTTCAGCCGTTCATCGACCGAAGTCCAAGTTTTTTTTAATTCGTCTAATTCCATGATTTCTAATTTTCTAAAGATTTGACATTTTTATTAATTTCTCTCTGGAACGTTTCAGTTTTGTTGCCACATTACTGACTGTCAAGCCCGTAATATCGGCAATTTCCTGATACGACTTTTCTTCCAGATAAAGCAATACAACGGCTTTTTCGAGAGTTTTCAACTGCGCTATCAGGCGGTACATTTCGCGGATATTCCATTCCATACTTTCGGGTGTGGGAAGCAATTTGGCAAGAGCCGCCACAGGAACAGTCGCTTTAACACGCCGTATGTCCTTCCGCACACCGGTAATGCAGGTATTCAGGGCTACGCGGTATATCCAAGTGCTTAGAGAGCATTCATTCCTGAACTTCGGAAACGCAATCCAAAGGCTACAAACTACCTCTTGAAAAAGGTCGGCAATAGGAAACTCGTCCGACACATAAAAGGAACATACCTTGTAGATAACTCTTTCATACTGCTTGACAATTATCACGAACGCCCTTTCCATGTTTATTTTTTCCATCGTATTGGCTTTTGCATATTAGTCGCTCAAATTTGAAAAAAATTGCACAATTTTATAATTATTGTGCAAAGCGCACAAAATTACATTTCTGAAAAAATTAATAAATTCGTCAAAATTTTAAAAATAGATAAATGCATGGACATTAAATACCGTTAGGAGACACTAAAGGTGATAAAAAGCAGCGGAAAAATTTATTATGGACTTTTATAGGATTTGGGAAATCATAAATCCGTCAAAAAAGATGTTTAACAAATCGTTGAATGATTTTATGCAAAAATTCAAAAAATTTATTGTAAAAAAATGCTTGTTATTAATTTGATTAAAATACGCTTTATGCAGATATATCGCGAAATTCGTGATATGGGGATTATTCGTGCCGTTTTTCTAATGGCAGCTATCGTTCCTTTGGCGGCGCTGTTTCTTTATCACTGTCTTTCGATACAGGGCTATAACTATGCTATTCCCTGCGTCGTGCTTGCAGTGATTTTCATAATTCACCACAACCGTAAAGACTATTTTTTCCTGTCAAAACTATCAGTTTCTCCCGCATGGATATTCATTGTGGAATATCTTGTTTTTTCTGCGCCGCTACTCGTGTTGCTGTTCATTTTAGGGCAATATATGCAGGCATTGATGTATATTGTTCTGTTGTTGGTTATTTGTCTTGTCAAACCTTCGCCCAAAGGGGCAAGAACAAAAACATACAATGCATGGGTAAAACATATCCCTGCCGCAATATTCGAATGGCGGTGTGGAGTCCGGGTAAGCCTGCCCTTTATCCTTATTTTTTATTGCCTGGGATTAGCCGGAATTTACAGCATTTGGCTGTCGGCTGTATCACTCGTGTTTTTATCGTTGATTTTCACTACATTTTATGGTTCTAACGAATCGCAAAAAATACTTGCCGCAACCGAGCAGAGCACAGATGCTTTTCTTCGATGCAAACTCGGACGGCATGTCAAATACTGGGTGTTGTTCCTGTTGCCGCTGTTTTTGGCCGCATTTGTTCATTATCAATACTGGGCATATATTCTTGCGGCGTTTGCTGCGGCTGTCAATCTACTGATTTTTAATATCCTTGCAAAATATGCTTACTATCGTCAGGCATCTACCGGCGTGCTGTCGCAATTTGTCAGTTCGTTGGCATTGTTGTGCAGCGTCATATTGCCATTATCCATATTCGTTTTTTTAACCAATATCGTCCTGTATTTCAAAGCGAAAAATAACCTGAATTATTATCTGAATGCTTACCATTAATCAACTTGTCGTTTCATACGGCGAAAAAATAATCCTTGACGAATTGTCCGTCAGTTTTGGCGCGGCGCAAGTGCACGGACTTGCAGGACTCAACGGTTCGGGAAAAACAACTTTGCTCAATACCATTTACGGGTTCAAAAAAAGCGTGTCAGGAACTGTTCTGTACAACGATATGCCAATTAGCCGTGCAGATGTTTCATTTCTAGAAACCGAAAATTTTTTCTATCCGAACATCACCGGAAGAGAATATCTCGGTCTGTTTAAACCGTACAGCAAAGAAAGCGACGAGGCATGGAATAGGCTTTTTAAACTGCCGCTCGACCGTATTGTTGATGGCTATTCTACCGGCATGAAACGTAAACTCGCTTTGGCGGCAACACTCAAACAAGACAAACCGATTATTATTCTCGATGAACCTTTCAACGGTCTCGATATGGAAGCATCGAGAGTTTTGAACTTAGTTATCGCCAGACTGCGGGAAAAGGGACGGACTGTTATTGTTACATCACATATTTTGGAGTCGCTTACGGGAATCTGCGATTATATTCATTATCTGAACAACCGTAAAATTCAGTTTTCAAGGACAAAAGACGAGTTCGACAATATTGACGGCGAGATGTTTCGCGATATGGAAGTCAAATATGCAGAAACAATTGATGAAATTATATGAATATTTCCTCTCTGCTAACCTTTTTCATCGTATCGACTTTTGCATATTAGTCGCTCAAATTTGAAAAAATTTACATGGCTGCTGTAAGTTAATTTAAGAAAACACAACACCAAACGACAGAAATTTACATTTGCGGCAATAAAATATTACTTTGCAGCCTTTTTATTCAAAGGCTTATAAATTAAAATTACGGAAATATTTTCCCTTGATTAGTCGGGCAAATAACCACGAATAATCCCTCTTTTTGAATCTTTAACGAACAAAAGAATCTCGTCTCTTTCCTGAGAGGCCGGCATTTCAGCTTCAATAATTTCAACTGCCTGCGATGTGTTTAACCCTTTTTGATAAATGTAGCGATAAATGTCTTGTATTTCTCTTATTTTATCGTTGTTAAAATTACGCCTTCGCAAGCCTATAGAATTAATCCCTACATACGATAAAGGTTCGCGGCCTGCTTTAATAAAAGGCGGCACATCTTTACGCACCAGTGAACCACCGCCAATCATAACATGCGAGCCAATGTGGCAAAACTGGTGGACTGCGGTCATACCGGAGATAATTGCCCAATCGTCAATAATAATTTCGCCGGCAAGCTGGGTATTGTTGCCCAAAATAATATTGCTCCCTATAATACAGTCATGGGCAACATGCACGTAAGCCATTAAAAGGTTGTTGTTCCCTATAACAGTTTTCCCTTTTGACGCAGTACCACGATTTACTGTAACCATTTCGCGGATGGTGTTGTTGTCGCCAATTTCAACTGTTGTGTACTCGCCCCTGAACTTTAAATCCTGCGGAATTGCACCAATAACTGCACCCGGAAAAATATTACAGTTTTTACCTATGCGGGTGCCGGGCAGTATGGTAACGCTTGAACCAATACGGGTTCCTTTACCGATTACAACATCCTGATCAATGGACACAAATGGTTCAATAACAACATTATCTGCAATTTTTGCGTTTGGGTGTACGTATGCTAATGGTTGTTTCATATTCCGAAAATGCTTTATTTTTCTTTTTATTCTGTCTTTTTTAATATCTGAGCCAAAAATTCACTTTCAGCAACTATTTTGTTTCCAACATAGGTAACTCCTTTCATGCTGGCAACTCCTCTACGAATCGGCGAATTTAAAGTTATTTTAAAAATTAGCGTATCGCCCGGAACAACTTTTTTCCTGAATTTAACGTTGTCGATACGAATAAAGTATGTTGAATATTTACCTTTTAGTCGACTTAATACTAATAAACCGCCTGTTTGAGCCATTGCCTCAATCAGCAAAACACCCGGCATTACAGGTTCTTCAGGGAAATGTCCTTGAAAAAAATGTTCGTTTATGGTAACATTTTTTATACCGATTATTTCGTTGTCGGTTACGGAGATTATTTTATCGACCATTAAAAAAGGATAGCGGTGCGGAAGAAAATCCTTTATTTTTGACACATCTATCACCGGGGGAATGTTTGGGTCGTAAGCAGGCGCTCGCTCAAGTGTTTTAAGGTATTCGTTTTTGAGCGCTTTCGCAAAAACTGTATTTGCCCCGTGCCCCGGTTTGCTGGCAATAATTCTTCCTTTTATGTGCTTCCCGCAAAGTGCAAGATCGCCAATAACATCAAGCAGTTTATGCCGGGCGCATTCATTATCGAAATGTAAATCTATGTTGTTCAGTATTCCCTGTGGTTTAACTTCAACGCGATCGTGTTTGAAAAGATCGGCCAACCGATTGAGTTCTTTTTGATTGATTTCCTTGTCGATAATAACAATAGCATTATCCAAATCTCCACCTTTAATCAGATTCATTTTCATCAGAACTTCCAGTTCGTGAAGAAAAACAAAAGTGCGGCAGTTTGCAATTTCTGTTTTAAAATTGCTGATTGAATCCAGCGTAGCAAACTGATTGTTCAGCACTATCGAAGGGAATGAAATCAAAACATTCAGGCGGTAGTCGTCGTCCGGCAGGGCAGTTATTGTAGCACCCGATTTTTCGTCAAAAATTTCAATTTTTTTCTTTATCTCGAAATATTCGCGTTCGGCCTCCTGTTCAACTATTCCGGCTTTCTCAATAGCTTCAGCAAAATACCTCGAGCTGCCGTCGATAATGGGCGCTTCTTCGTTGTCAACTTCAATTAACACGTTATCAAGGTTCATGCCGATTAGTGCGGCTAAGGTATGTTCAATTGTGCCTATTCGGGCTCCATTTTTCTCAAGCAAAGTACCCCTCGATGTGTCAACAACTAAATCAACATCAGCATCAATGACAGGCTGATTTTTAAGATCAACTCTTTTAAATTTAAACCCATGGTTTTCGGGGGCAGGAAGGAAGTTCATGGTAACATTCACTCCGGTATGTAGCCCAACTCCTTCAATTTTAAATGGTTTTGCCAGTGTTTTCTGTTTTACATTCATCCTAAAAGCATTTGAATAACTATTGATTCCCCTTTAAAAATTTTACATCTTTTCGAAGCTGTATAACTTCTTCTCTCAGTTTGGGCAGATTTTTAAAAATCACAGCAGCTTTTACAGCATCTTTAATATTGAAAGCCGGCGTCATTAAAAGAATTTCGTTGTCTTTAACCGAATTGGAAACGCCTGCTTGAGCCCCAATCTGTACATTATCCCCAATGGTAATATGACCGGCGAGGCCAACCTGCCCGCCTAATTTACAGTTTTCGCCTACCTTGGTTGTTCCGGCCATACCGGATTGTGCGGCAATTACCGTATTTTTGCCAATATCGCAATTATGGGCAACCTGAACAAGGTTATCTATTTTCACGCCTTTTCGAATAATGGTTGAATCTATTGTGCCACAGTCGACAGTTGCATTTGCACCAATTTCAACATCATCTTCCAGTATTGTATTTCCAACATGGGGTATTTTCTTGTACGTACCGTCCTGCTGCGGGGCAAAGCCAAAACCGTCGGCGCCAATAACACAGCCCGAATGCAGAATACAGCGATTACCGATAACACAGTCGTCGTAAATTTTCACTCCGGCATACAGTACACAGGAATCGCCGATACTTACATTTTCGCCAATAAAAACATGCGGATAAATTTTAACGTTGCTGCCTATTTTAACGTTTTTTGAAATATAGGCAAAAGCGCCCACATAAATATCTTTTCCGGTTTGAACCGATTCGTGGATAAAACAGGGTTGTTCTATGCCGGTTTTCAAATTCGATTTTGACAACAGATAGAGTTCGAGCAGCGAGGCGAATGCTTTGTATGCATCATCAACTTTTATTAATGTTGCTGAAATATTTTTTTGAGGTACAAAACTTTTATTTACCAAAACCACCGATGCCTGTGTTTCGTAAATGTGATTTTCGTATTTAATATTGGCAAGAAAAGCCAGTGTTCCCGGTTTCCCTTCTTCTATTTTAGATACGTTATATACATGTGTATCACCGTCCCCGACAACTTCGCCATTTAAAAATGCCGCAATTTCAGTAGCTTTGAATTCCATTCTTCGTTTTTTTTGCGCTGCAAATATACGTTTTAACTAATAAATGTCCAACTCTTTGGGAAAACAAGCAAAATATTTACGCACTGTTTTTGTCAGCGCCGACAAATTAATATCCGATGCATCGCGAATATCTCTTGCTTTCCCGTTTTTCGAAAGGATAAGTATGTTTTCTCCGTCGCGGTTCAGAGCGTTGTTAGTTATTTCTCCTGTAATTAAAAAATATGGCGATATTTTATGATTACCGGTTAATGTCTCCGTTATTTTTTGGAGCATTTTTTCTTCCCATGTTGTAGATACCGGCGTCGATTTTATTTTTATTTTAAATAATTTCCTGTTTGTAATGCTTTTCGCCAAGTAAGATAAAATCAGGTCATCATGATTTTGCCACTCTTTTACCGAAACAAGAATGTCGCTGTCGTCTAAAAGTGAATACCAGTCAATAATATTTTTGCCCGAAACGGTAATGTTGTTTTTGAAATCACGATGGTTAAACCGGTTTTTCAGGAAAATGTCAAGGGTAGGGGTGGCAAAAATGTTTTCACCGGCTGTTGCCAGCTCGCATGCTCTTTTTAAAACATTAATGAGCTGAAATTCGGCCGAAACAACGGTTTTATGCAAATAAACCTGCCAGTACATCAGGCGGCGGGCTATCAGGAATTTTTCGATGGAATAAATTCCCTTTACATCGGCAACTATTTGATCGTCAAAAATGTTTAGCATTTTTATTATCCTGTCGATGCCAACAACACCTTCTGTTACACCGGTAAAAAAACTGTCGCGGCTAAGATAATCGAGCCTGTCCATATCGAGTTGACTTGACACTAACTGGTGCAAAAATTTTTTCCGGTAACGATTTGTAAAAATTTCAATGGCCAATTCAAGTTTACCGTTAAACTGGCGGTTTAATTCGTTCATTAAAAGAAGAGAAATTTCCTCGTGCGGAATTTCAACCAGCGTATTTTCAAGCACATGCGAAAAGGGGGCATGGCCAATATCGTGCAGCAGAATGGCAGCGGCCACAGCTTCAGCTTCCTCTTCGGTAATTTTATGCCCTTTCAGCCTGAGAACCGAAATTGCCTGCCGCATTAAATGCAGTGCGCCAATGGCATGTTCAAACCGAGTGTGGTTTGCCCCCGGAAATACCAAAAACGACAGACCTAATTGTTTAATCCGCCGCATACGCTGAAAAAATGGGTGTTCAATTAAGTCGAAAATCAACTCCGATTGAATGTTTATGAAACCAAAAACGGGATCGTTAATGATCTTTTTCTTATTTAATGGTATTGAATTCACAAGCTAAATAATTTCATAAAGAGCAAAATTACAAAACTTTACCAAATGCGAAAATGCTAATTTTTTATACAAATGTAAGGTTATCAGCCTGTAAATAAGCGGCAAAAACTTATACCTTTAAAAGATTGTAGGTTATTATTTATTTAAAATCAATAATTTATAACAGCAAGTGTTTTGATAATAAACAAATATTTTTTATTTTTGCGATGATTTTAAGAAAAACCTGTTTTAGGGGACCTCTGGTTCCCTATTTTGTTACTGATAATTAATGATTAACAAGGAAATAGTCATAAAACTGGCGGAGGAAAAACTTGATGAAAAAATGTTCCTCGTTGAGATTACGGTCAGCAAAAACAATGTAATAAATGTTTTTGTTGACAGTTTTGACGGAATGACAATCGATAAATGTATCGAAATAAGCCGTCATATTGAGCATAATCTCGACCGCGAAACCGAGGATTTTGAATTACAGGTTTCGTCGCCCGGGCTTACTGAAAATTTCAGGGTTAAACAACAGTATTTCAAGTACCAAGGGAAGGAAATTGAACTCACTACTAATGAAGATCAAAAACTGAAAGGGTTACTTAATAAAGCCACTGAAGAAGGAATTGTTCTCGAAACTGCTTCTAAAATAAAATTAGAAGGGCAAAACAAAAAACAATTAGTGGTGAGAGAACATGAATTGAAGTACGACGAGATAAAAAGCGCGAAAGCAGTTATTACTTTTAAATAAATAGGATGTAAAATGGAAAATATAAACCTGACTGATACTTTTACCGAATTTAAGGAGTTGAAAAACATTGACAGGGTAACCATGATGAGCGTGCTGGAAGATGTTTTTCGCAGCGTGCTGATTAAACAGTTCGGTTCTGACGAAAAATTTGATGTCATTATTAATATCGAAAAAGGTGATTTTGAAATATGGCGTAACCGCGAAGTAGTTGCCGACGATGAGTTGGAAGATCCCAACCTCCAAATTTCTCTAACAGAGGCACAAAATATTGACAGCGATTACGAAATTGGAGAAGAAGTTACCGACGAAGTAAAGCTTGCCGATTTCGGGCGGCGCGCAATTTTAAATCTGCGCCAAAGCCTTGCCAGCAAAATTCTTGAACTGGAAAAAGACCATATATACGGGAAATACAAAAATAAGGTTGGCGAAATTGTTACAGGCGAAGTTTACCAGGTATGGAAAAAAGAAATCCTTATCCTCGACGACGAAGGAACTGAACTTATACTTCCAAAGCCGGAACAAATACCATCCGATTATTTCAGGAAAGGCGACAGCGTTCGTGCAATTGTATGCAAAGTTGAATTGCGTAATAATAATCCGCTTATAATCTTGTCGCGTACATCGCCGGTATTTCTTGAGCGTTTGTTCGAACTCGAAATACCCGAAATTTTCGATGGGCTGATTACCATCAAAAAAATAGTAAGAGTACCCGGCGAAAGGGCAAAAGTTGCCGTTGAATCGTACGATGAACGTGTTGATCCGGTTGGAGCATGTGTTGGAATGAAAGGTTCCAGAATACACGGTATTGTGCGTGAACTGCGAAACGAAAATATTGACGTAATTAATTATTCATCAAATATTCAGCTTTACATTAAAAGGGCGCTGAACCCTGCAAAAATAAATTCAATTAAATTATTTGAAGAGACAAAAAAAGCTGATGTTTATTTAAAACCCGAAGAGGTTTCTCTCGCTATTGGCAAAGGCGGTTTAAACATTCGTTTGGCCAGCCAGTTAACCGGCTACGAAATTGACGTGTACCGCGAAATGGAAGATGATGACGAAGATGTAAACCTCGATGAATTTGCTGATGAAGTTGAAGGCTGGGTAATCGACGGGTTAAAAGCCATTGGTTGCGATACAGCGAAAAACGTATTAAATATTCCAAGAAACGAATTAATTAAACGAACCGATTTTGAGGAAGAAACCATTGATGAGGTATTAAGAATTCTTAAATCGGAATTTGAATAATATAATTCCGTGAGGGATTAAGTTTGACTGGTTTTGACAGAAAATTTGGTAAAAAAGATTTTATATGGGAGCAGGCAATTCAATAAGACTTAGTAAATTAGCAAGGGAGTTTAATGTTGGAATTCATACAATTGTTGAATTTCTGCATAAAAAGGGTTTTGATATAGATCCAAACCCGAATACTAAAGTCGAAGAGGCAGCCCTTCAGCTTCTTGAAAAAGAATATAAGATAGATATTTCGCTGAAAAAGGAATCCGAAAAAATAAACTTAATAGGCAACCACCCGAAAAAGGAAGTAATTTTAATTGATGGCGTGGAGCATGAATCGGAAAAAAAACCTGAAATTAAACCTGTTGTCGAAGTTCCCCACAGAATTAAACAACCACAAAAACCCTTGGATGAAAGTATAAAAGTTTTGGGGAAAATTGATTTGAACAGTATCAACAAACCAAAAAGAGAAAAAAAACAGGTACAAAAGGAAGAGAAATCCAAAATAATTGAAAAATCAGAAAAAGTAGCAGAAACACCGATAATTGAAATTATTGAAACAGAAATTCCAAAGGTTGAAGAGGTAAAGGTAGTTGGTAAAATTGATTTGAAAAACATAAATCAGAAGACAAGGCCTGCAAAAAAGACACGCGAGGAAAAAGAGATAGAGCGCCGCGAACGTTTTAAACAGCGCTTAGAGCAAAAACAGCCTGCGACTGAAGATGTTCCCGAAAAACAAGGGCGGAAAATCGAAGTAATAAAAGCGCCGATTGAAAAACTTAACGGGCCAACAGTAGTCGGAAAAATTGATTTATCTGATGAAAAGCGGGATAAAAGATCAACGCCAAACGATTATCAGTCAAATTTCAACAAAAAGAAAAGAAAAAGAATTTCTAAGGAGACCGGTAAAGTCAGCGTTGATGATAAAGATGACAAAGGGAAACCTAATTTTCAGGTAAAACCCGGAACAAAAAAGAAACGCCTGTTTAAAAAAGAGGTGAACGAAGAGGATGTTCACAAGCAGATAAAAGATACTTTGGCACGGCTAACAGCCAAAGGGAAATCGAAAGGCTCGAAACATCGCCGCGACAAGCGGGCGTTAGTTAGCGAAAGAATGCAGGCCGATGCACAAAAACGAACCGAAGACCAAAAAGTTATAAAAGTAACCGAGTTTGTTTCTGTGAGCGAATTAGCCAATATGATGAGTGTTGGCGTAAACCAGATTATTTCGGCCTGTATGAGCCTTGGGCTTTTTGTTTCAATCAACCAGCGGCTCGATGCCGAAACACTCTCGCTTGTTGCTGAAGAATTTGGTTTCTCGGTCGAATTTGTGAGTGTTGAAATTCAGGAAGCTATTGAAGACGCTGAAGATTCGGAAGATGAGTTAATTTCGCGTCCGCCAATTGTTACAGTGATGGGGCATGTTGATCATGGAAAAACATCGCTGCTCGACTATATCCGTAATACTAACGTAATTGCAGGCGAGGCCGGAGGTATTACCCAGCATATTGGCGCTTACCACATTACTTTGGAAAATGGAAGAAAAATTACTTTTTTGGATACTCCGGGCCACGAGGCATTTACTGCGATGCGTGCCCGTGGAGCTCAGGTAACCGATATTGCAATTATTGTAGTAGCTGCCGACGACAGCGTGATGCCTCAAACAGTAGAAGCTATTAATCACGCTACAGCAGCAGGTGTGCCAATTATTTTTGCCATAAACAAAATTGATAAACAGGGTGCAGATCCTGAAAAAATAAAAGAAGCGCTGGCCAACATGAATTTCCTTGTTGAAGAATGGGGAGGGAAATACCAATCGCACGATATTTCAGCAAAAAAGGGAATTGGTGTTGAAGATTTGCTTGAAAAAGTATTGCTTGAAGCAGATATTTTAGACTTAAAGGCAAACCCTGACAAAAACGCCAACGGAACAATTATTGAATCGTCGCTTGACAAAGGCCGCGGATATGTGGCAACTCTACTTGTGCAATCGGGTACATTGCGGGTTGGCGATATTGTTATTGCCGGTCAGCATCACGGCAACGTGAAAGCCATGTTTAACGAGAGGAATCAAAAAATTGATAAAGTTGGTCCGGCTGAACCGGTAATTATTCTTGGGTTGAACGGGTCTCCGCAGGCCGGCGATAAGTTTAACGTACTCGATAATGAACGCGACGCCCGCAGCATAGCAAACAAACGCGAACAATTGGCACGCGAACAGGTACTTCGTACTCAAAAGCATATTACTCTTGATGAAATTGGGCGCCGGATTGCAATAGGTAATTTCCAGGAATTGAACCTTATTGTAAAAGGAGATGTTGACGGCTCTATCGAAGCGCTTTCCGATTCTTTGATCAAACTTTCAACCGACGAAATTCAGGTTAATATAAAACACAAAGCTGTTGGACAGATTTCTGAATCAGATATTTTATTGGCAGCAGCATCAGAAGCTATTGTAATCGGATTTCAGGTGCGCCCTTCGTTGAATGCGCGTAAATTAGCCGAAAAAGAACAAATTGATATACGTTTGTACTCCATAATTTACGATGCAATAAACGAAATAAAAGCGGCAATGGAAGGTATGCTTTCGCCCGAAATTAAAGAAGAAATTACCGGAACTGCCGAAGTTCTCGAAACTTTCCGCATTACAAAAGTAGGTACTATTGCGGGGTGTATTGTCCGTGATGGTAAAATTACCCGAAATTCAAAAGTCAAGATCATCCGCGACGGTATTGTTATATATACAGGTTCGCTTGGTTCGCTCAAACGCTTTAAAGAAGACGTAAAGGAAGTGAAAAACGGCTACGAATGCGGATTGAATATCGACAATTATAATGATATAAAGATAGGCGACCTGATTGAGTCGTTTCATGAAATTGAAGTTGCAAAACACTTATAATATCCACCAAACCTTGTTTTATCTCCGGATTGCTTCGTTATGCCACGTTACACTCGCGGCTAAAGGCACTCCTCTATGGTATCTTTTATCTGAAATATTTGTTCATTCGAAGTAAATTAACATTTTGGAGATAGAGCATAATGCAGAGTTTTGGATTATTAGAAGCGCCCTTATGTCAAAACAAAATCCCAACCTTAACAGACAACAACTGATAACTTAATTTTTCCGCAAATCCAACGGCAAAATATTCATTTACAGACTCTTTCAATCGCTCTGCTTCCTGCAATTCGTAACCTAAGGCAAGTTGCAGTTTCATTTTGTCGGGTAAAGCATATTGGAGCCCTATCGAGGGGTTGAAATAGATTCCGCCGTTTGCATTTTTATTGGGTGCGAAAGCATATCCGCCGGCACATTCCACGAAAGGAGTAAACCGGTGTGGCTGTGTGATTGCGAATTTTGCGCCTGCAAATACAGGTATCAGCGTCATTTCATAATACGAAAATCCTGTTCCAACGCCTGCCGAAAATCGTTGACTGATATTATAATATCCCGTAATATGCCACGTGAAGGGGGTGGCTGAAGGTTCATTCATGGCGATACCTGTTCCGATTGTGGTAGCGTATACAAACATTCGTTCAGACGTTTGCCCTTTCGCACAAAGGGAAGCGAACAAAATGGCAAATACAAAAATTATCTTTTTCATTGTTGGAATTTTACGGTTATTCGTTTAATAATATGGAGCGCTGTTGTCATTTGGGACATATCGGCGTCAATTTTTCCTGATGTTCCGTCGGGGCTGCTATGCCCGATAATAACGGCTTCGAAAGAGGTAGCGCCAGACAATAAATCTACATTTGCCGCATACACAATGGCTGGTTGACCGCTTCCTTCCTTTCCGCCTGAATAATTGGGCTCGCCTTCTTTTGCCGTTTCAGTGTAGTAATCGTTGAAATCTGTGGAATGATTGACTTCAATCTTTACTACAAACTGTTTGGATACCTCTTTT
>Ga0082212_10003415_pt1 | contig 22536 bp, 22 predicted proteins | sample TergutNt197P3_FD_71548 | JGI IMG/M metagenome (GOLD analysis project Ga0082212, IMG submission 71548) | Neocapritermes taracua P3 segment gut microbial communities from Petit-Saut dam, French Guiana - Nt197 P3 | ecosystem: Host-associated > Arthropoda: Insects > Digestive system > Gut ...
GACGCCCTTCGGCTGGAAGCCAAATCAAGGCTGGCGTTTCATTATTGCGAAACCGGGAAAAAATCCCTGGCGCGCGGCCTGATCGACACCCTGCCCTCGGAAGAACACAGCCGCGAGCGCATGGCCTATTGGGCTTTAGAGGGAGAAGAGCGCTTGTCATTGATCCGCAGGCGTATGATCAATGGCCTGGAGCTGCTCACCTGGGCCATGCGGGCCTATCTTTCCAGGGGCGGCGCGCAAACGCCGGAAGAGAAAATCCTCTGGCGTGAAAAAATCGCGCGCTGCGTCGCATTGGTGCTGGACGAAAAAATAGATGGCTGGCATGAGCTGCTCGCCAAGCTGGATGCCGGCAATGCCTGCGATGCCATGGCAATGGGGCAGTCTGAAACAGCGCTTAACTATCTCGCGAAAGCGGTAGCACACGTCGGTGCGGAATATACGGATGCGCCGTGCCACACAGCCGACAGCCGCCCGCTGCCGCAGATTTTGCGGGAGGATTACCTTACGCGGGAATGCTTTGACTCCCAGCGGGAAGACGAGCGGTTTCAGAGGCTTTCGGCGGCCCTGACGGCGGAAGGATAGCCCGCAAAAAAACGCTTGCATTTTCTCTCCGAATCTGCTATACTATTACAGTTAAGGAGAGTTGTCCGAGTTGGTCGAAGGAGCACGACTGGAAATCGTGTAAATACTATTGGAAATGGCGTAAAGTGAATATGGAGAGGTGTCCGAGTGGTCGTAAGGTGTAACACTGGAAATGTTATGTAGGGCAACCTACCATGGGTTCGAATCCCATCCTCTCCGCCATAGTTGGACGTCACAAATACTGTCAGGCAGTATCCGAAAAGCCCCCCGTAACGGGGGCTTTTCGGTTTTCCAAGGACCAGGGGGCAGGGCTATTCGCTGCTATTGGCCCGTCATTCCCCGCCCGACCAGGAATCCAGGGCGGCTACTGCTGAACGAACCGGAGCCAATGCACCCACGCCGGGGTAACTGCTGAACGAACCGCCTGCTATGCACCCAGCCTGAATAGACCATCTTAACCGGGTTGATTCTAGCGGGAAAGCAAGACAAAAGTAAAAATCGCCTGATGAGGGCGATTTTTGAAGCGATCTACTATCATTTTTTTTGAATAAGGCGCTCGGTGCAGGCAAGCCGGAGTGAGCAATCCAGGTAAATTATGTATCAATTTCAACTTTTTTGTGTTGTGTAATACGGCGGCGGCTTCGTCCTAACTCATAAGCGGCATTAAGCGCGTCTCTGAGCTCCCAAACAGAAATGTCGTGAAAATCAAGGTCATCGGAATTCCGCGTGCGCAAAGTAGTAATTACGTAGATATTGTCCCGTGCGATTTGTTCCAGTGCTTGAAAAAGCTTTCTGTCAATTGTTTTTGTTGCCATAGGTATCTCCTTTTAACATTAGTGGTTGATTTATACATGTTTTCCTGTTTTGTATGCCCGGCTTGACTGCAACCAGTCCCTTACTCCTCCACCCGTATCTCCGACCCATCCTTGAACCGAACCATGAAGTCGCCCACTCCATAAACCGATATACCCTCGGCGAGGGTATTCCAGGCATGTTCATCGAAGCCGGTAATCAGACCCTCCCGGCTGCGCAAATCGTCCAGGAACCGTCGGATTCTGGCGCGCTTGGCCACGCGGTCCCGCCGCTGGGCAGCCAAGTCATCGCCCCGGGCCTTTTCGTCCTCATAGCGCTCGCGCAGCGCGCCGTAGCGCCGGGTATAGTCTCTTTGGTCCAGGGCGGCGTGGGCATTTTCGTCGATAGCCCGCTGCATCAGTCCGGCCACCACCTCGCGCTCCTGCAGGGAAGCGGCGATGTCCGCGTCCAGATCCCGCAAGTCAGTAAGCTCGGCGCAAACGGCCTCAAGGGCCTGGATATAGCGGGTCTTGTCGCCCAGCAGCCGGTTGTATGCCTCGATAAAGGCCCCCTGTATTTGCGCGTCAGTCAGGTAAGGCGCGGCACACCCCGCCCGATTGTTGCGGTTCTTGCACTGCCAAACCACTTTTTCGCCGCCCTTTTGATCGCGCCAGACCTTTGGGCCGTAGAAGGCCCCGCAGCCGCAGAGGATTTTGCAGGTAAAGGGACTATTGCCGCTGGTCAGCTGCTTGCCCAGCGCGGCGCGGCGGGCGATTTCGCTCTGGACCAAGTCGAAGGTGTCCTGGGGGATGATGGCGGGATGGCTGTTCTCTACGTATACCTGGGGGACCTCGCCTTCGTTTTTCTTGATAGTCTTGCTTAAAAAATCCACAGTAAAGGTCTTCTGGAGCAGGGCATTCCCGGCATATTTTTCGTTTTGCAGGATGGATTGGATTGTGGTGACCGGCCATGTCTCCTTGCCCCTGGGGGTCCTGATGCCTTTATCCATCAGGTGCTGCGCGATCTGCCGGTAGGTTTTCCCCACGAGAAAGAGGGCGTATATCAGGCGGACGATAGCGGCTTCCTCCTCCACGATTTGGGGCTGGCCGTCCTCGCCCTTTTCGTAGCCCAGGAAGCTCTTGTAGGACATGGTGAAATTGCCGTCGGCGAAGCGCTTGCGGTGGCCCCATGTCACGTTCTGGCTGATATCCTCACTTTCCTTCTGGGCTACGCTGGCCAGGACGGAAACGATAAACTCGCTGTTGGGGTCCATGGTGTGGATATTTTCGGTCTCGAAGAAAATATCCACGCCCTTGGCCTTTAGCTTATGGATGGTGTCGAGGGTATCGACGGTGTTGCGCGCGAAGCGGCTGATACTTTTGATGATAATCATGTCGATCTTCCCGGCCAGGGCGTCGTCGATCATGCGGTTGAAGTTATCGCGCTTTTTCAGGCGGGTGCCGGACAGCCCCTCGTCGGCGTAGACCTCGACGAACTCCCAGTCCGGGTGCTCTTTGATCAGCTTGGTGTAGTAATCGACCTGGGCCTCATAGCTGGTGAGCTGCTCCGGATCGCCGGTGGAGACGCGGGCATATCCGGCGACGCGCAATAAGTGTTCGATCAGCAGGCTGCGGTTCAGGCCCTGCTGGAGGGTAATGGTGGCGGGGATAATGGTGACGTTGGGCGCGGTAGTAGTCATGGGGTTGCCTCCTGTGTCTTTCGTTTTTGGGCGGCGGCCAAGGATTTCTGCCGGGCGGCTTCCTTCATTTCGGGGGTCCAGCTTTGGCTTCGAGAGGGGTTTTGCCAGGTCAGGTCAACCTGCCTGTCCTTATATAAAAAGGAAAGCGCGCCGGGGCCAGTAATGCGGATTTCTGTGAGGCTCTCAAAGCCGCCCGCCTCCTCCACCTTAGCCAGCAGAATGGCTTCAGGGATTTGCTGCGAGGGACAGGCGGCCTTCCCCTTTACGTTGAAGGTATCGCAAATCCACACGATTTTCTCGTATTTCGTCCCGGCGGCGGTATGCTTCCGCCGATACGCCGCCCCGCAGCAGCCGCACTTGACCAGGCCGGTCAACGGGTATTTATCCACCGCTTTGTTAGAGAACAGCGAAGCGGAGTGGCCCCACCGCAGGTGGCGGCGAGTGATTTCGGCCTGCACAGCATCAAAAGTCGCGCGGTCGATAATTGCTTCATGGTGGTCCCGCACCAGATATTTTGGCAGCTGCCCGATGTTTTGTATCCGCCGCTTGCTCAGGTGGTCAGCGACATAGCTTTTTTGCAGCAGCAGGTCCCCTGCGTACTTTTCGTTGCGCAGCATCTGCCGTATCGCGTTGTAGGAAAAGCCATACTTTTTGCTGAGGGTTTCGATTCCCGCCCCGGTTCGTCGTGAATTGCTGCATGAACTGCGTTCATGCTCATTCACGCATATGAACTGCTCGGTGAACTCATGTTCACCGTTGTTCATATAGTCCCTGAAAATCGCCTTGACAGTCAAAGCCTCCGCTGGTATAATAAAGAAATCACCGCGCCTGATTTCATAGCCGTAAACGGTACACCCGGTGGTTTTCCCCTCTTGGAATTGCTTGCGGATACGCCATTTGCAGCTTTCACTGACCCGCAGGGAGTTCTCCTGGGCATGGGCGGCGAGGATGGCCAGGACCAATTCGCCCTCGGCGCTCATGGTGTGGATCTTCTGCTCTTCGAAGTAAACGTCGATACCGAGGAGCTTTAGCTCCCGGACGGTTTTGAGCAGTGTGACGGTGTTGCGCGCGAAGCGGGTGATCGACTTTGTAATAATCTGGTCGATCTTCCCGGTGCGGCAGTCGTCCAAAAGGCGCTGAAACTCGGCCCGGCCGTCTCTGGTTCCTGTAACGGCCTCATCGGCGTAAATCCCGGCAAACTCCCAATCCGCGCGCTTTTGGATATAGGCGCTGTAGTAGCTGACCTGGGCGGATAGACTGTGCAGCATGGCGTCTTTTCCGGATGAAACGCGGGTGTAAGCACCGGTGCGTTTGCGCTTAGGCATAGGCGGCGCGAATTGTACTTTCGTGATTGTTTTCATCAATTTCCTCTTTCTACAGTTCAGCTGTCAAGCGTTTTCCAGGGTTTCCAGTGCGGTGTTGAGGTCTGCCGGGGTATCCAGCGTGTAAATCTCTGCGCCGTGCTGCCGCAGCCAGATGGTCCAGCGTACCGCTTCGGCGGTACTGCGGCCCAGGTATCTGAGGGTTTCCGCCAGCACGCGCCGGATCTCGCCGTCGCGGACATCCTGCTCCAGTTGGCCGAAGCCTGTGTGGGTGCGCACCAGGCCGGGGTCGCCGTCGTCTTCGTAGCAGGCGATGCTGCCAAAGCCCCGCGTCTCGGCAAAGCGCTCCAGGGCGGCGCGCTGGGCGGCAATCGCTTCGGGGTCGGCGACGGCGGTGCGGCAGTAGAGGGCGGTCCGTCCCAGCTTGGCGGTTTGGCAGAGCCCCGCGATGAAGCGGGCGCATTCCTGGGCCTCCTGGGGCGCACGTTCGCCCAGTTCGAAGCGGAGCCTATCCTCGGGGGTCTTCTCGAAGGAAAGCCCCGCGTGGCGGGCGACAAGGCCCCCCAGCCGCCGCAGGGCAAGGCCATCGAAGCCGGTCAGCGGCATTTCGATGCTTAGGTTGATAGTTTCGGGTTGTTTCATGGAATCCTCCTTTTGCTTAATTTTTAGGGTGCTGACATCATCGCTCCGATTGGCAGCGAAGTCCAGCATTTTTTTCGATTTCGATGGAGATTTTTTAAGGGGTCAAGGGCAGGTATTTTATGCGATAGCACCAAAAACTCGGTGCAGCCAAGCCACAGGCTTGTTTCATAGCGGAAAAGAACGGCTGTTTGTAATGTCTATTTGTCTATCATGTAATCCCCAATACGTACACAATCTAAAAGAGCGATAATATCGTCTACACTCTTTTGCTCATAGTCATGCGGTTCATCGACCCACTTACGATCATAGAAAGCCACAGGACGCGGAATCGTAAAATGCTTGTCACCACTCATGCATTCGACTTCCAATTTGACGATATGGCCCCCGTGGATGGCTTCGCTTGTAGCATCATGAAGCAGGACTGCTTCAAAATCGAACTCATCCAAATGTCCTTTTACCAGATATCCAGTAAATATGAGGCAGGCCCTCAGTTGAACATCGCTTTGAAAGTGAATCAGGTGGTTGTTTGTTGCTTTTTTCATAATGGTTCTCCATTGTTAAGGTTGATAAACATTGTGCATAGCGTTCTCTCCGGCTGTTGAAAAGCAGCGGCTTGGCTGCAACCAATTTATGACAGCCAAGCGCTCGGTGCAGCCGGGCCGCCGGGGGACGCGTGGGCAAGGAGCGGAAGGTTTGTGTTAAGCTGTTTGTTTATGTTTTGGTTCGAAGGCTTCGTGCGTAGGTAACTTTTCTAATCGGGTTACAAAATCACCAATTATGGCTTGTTCTTTTTTTCTACGCGGTCGAGTAAGCCACTTGCCATTGTAGTGAGCAATATCTGTCTGAAAGGCATTGTCCTCAGTAAAATAAGTATCAGTGGCGATAAGATGCGTTACGCGTCCTGCGTTGATAGCATCGTTGCACGCTGTATCGTTGATTCTTACCTCAAATTCATAGCCATAGACACAGACCTTAATCCAGGTACCGTTGGAGGTTGGGGATACCACCCATATTAACGCCTTGCAGCCAAGACATGAGTTGATGATTTTATTTTCTTTTTTCATACTTTTCTCCTGTTTCCTTAAAACAACTTACTTAATATGTGCTCTGCTCTTTGCTGTGCGAGACCCGGAGGCCGGGCTGCAGCCAGCGCTTGAGGCCCAAAGGCCCGGTATATGTAAGCGGACCCGAAGACAAATGTGTTTTAGAGGACAAAGTGTCTGGCTCGGCATGGTTTAGTTTGAGTGTTTGAGCATATATTCCAGAACGCAGTCACAGATAAACATTTGCCCGCGGCATATAGGGCACCGTTCCGAGTCGCAGCCGAGGTGGTGGTATTGCCCGACAGCGGCGTTGCAGTCGTGACAGAATTTCCTTTCGGCCACATTTGGAAGAAAGTCGTCTTTGCCGCCGGTTTTGATGCGCGGATACGTCTTGCCTTCGCAAGAGACCGCCGCAAGCGTGCAGCCGTTGCCTGGCCGCATCTCCCGGCGGCATATATCGCAAATGGCCTGTGCAGGTTGGTTTTGTTCCATAGGGTTCTCCCTTCGCGTTAACATTGCTGAATCTTTTTTGCCAGAGCTTCGTCCGCTGTAACACATAATGTTACGAGCCGCTTACATATAGCCGGCCTTTGGGCGCTGCCATTACGGCGGCTTCTCCTCCGTCCGCAGGCAGGATACGGCGGGCCGGTATTGTTCCAACAGCCTGCGCTGCAAAATATGAAAGTCCTGTTCATCGATCACGCCCTGCGTGCGCATCGCCCCGGCGAGGGCAATGAGGGCGCAGTAGTCGCGTTCGTTGTTGAATTGTTCTTGTGTCAGCATGGGTTCTCCTTTCCTGATTTTGAAATGCTTGTAAAGTCAAGGGCTGGCGGCATATATGCCAGGACCGGGAGGGGCTGCAGGGCGCGGCGGTTATTCGAATTCGCCGGTGAAGATGAATTTGACGTATCTGCTTTTGTGGTCTTCGATGAAGATCGCAAGGTCGAAGTAGTCCAGTTCGTTTGCTGCCTGCTGCACTGCTCTTAAATCGAACATATTACAGCAACCGGTGTCGCGGATTGTAAGGATTTCCTCGCGAAGTTGGTCAAGATCATAGGTATCCATAGATGCATGCTCCTTTTGCAGTGAATTTGTAATGTGCGCCCCGCACCCCTGCTCCCGGCTGGCCATATATGCCGTCAGCCCTCGTTGTTAACCGCCCCGATCCGCCGCGCAGCAGGCCGATGAGCAGTATTTGCGCTGGCGTTTGCCGTTGGCCTGGAATTCCCGGCCGCAGCAGGCGCACTCCACCATACGGCTGTCGCGGTGGTTGATTTGGTCCCGGTTACTGTTCCACCACACCTGCCGGCAGTGGTTGGAGCAGAAGGATTTTTCACGGGCGCGCGGGTTTTGCGCGACGGGCCCGCCGCAGTTGCGGCACAGGCCGCCGCCGGCCCCCTGATTGCGCCGCAGATAGGACTTCACCGTATTGACGGACAGCCCCAGCTCCCCGGCGATATCCGCGTGGCTGTGTCCCTTGCGGCGCAGGGATTCAGCTTCATGTTTCTGGCGATCGGTCATACACCCGCCCCCTTTCGTACCAAGGCTTCCAGTTCATCCGGCAGGATGACGGTAAACAGAGATTTATGCTGCAACTCTTTGCTTTGGAGGATATGCTCCCGCAGGCTGGACTGACGCCGTTCATTGGGCACGATCCAGACAACCAGAGGGAATACTCCATATTTGCGCTGCTCTATGTTGCTGCGGTAATATGTTTGGTACTGTTGGCATTTACCCACGATCCGCGCGGGTGTTTCGGTGGCAAGATCCAGCTCAAAGAACCAGTGGTCGTCGTATTCCCCGTCGCTGGTGACGCCGAACATATCCGGCTTAAGAGTAACGCCGTTATAGTTGCGCCAGCAGGCGGGTTCCAGCTGAACCTCAGACACGGTAATGCCGTTGATGCCCTGCAGTTGGAGGTCCAGTTCGGACAGGGCCAGGGTGTGCTCGACAAAATACGGCGAGGGTTCATACGCACACCTTCGAGGCACGGTTTCTCCGTCCAGGTGCAGCAGCCGGTAGCCGGAGGCGGTCAACGACCAGACGAAACCCTTGGAGCCGCCCCGCACGCCGCCGATGCGCCGGGCCAGGGAGATAATCAAGCCATGCTCCCGGAGGCGGTTGATCACATAGTTGGCCGAGCGCTGGGCGGAGGCGTCGTTGCTGGCATGGCTGAAATGCTTGCGGGCAATCTGGCCGGAGGTCATGTAACGGTGCTCTTCCAGGTCGCGTAAAATCTCCAAATCCCGTGGCGGCAATTGTACAGCCAGCTGTTGCAGGCGGCGCAGCGAGATAGATGCGCGGGTATTCGTATTCTCTATTTCATTCACATTTTTCTCCTTTCGATTGATGGATGCTGAGGTATCCCGCCACCGCTTTTTTTATCTTTTCGCCCTCCCTGTAACGCAGGGGCGATACTGGGAGGAGTCATATCCCTGAACATAGGGTGAGGGCTTTCCGGCCGGCGATATATAAAGCTTTGCCAGTTTGGTTGGTCGTCCTGACCGGAAGGGCGGCAGGAAAGGCGAATAGAAGTCATGCGCTTTCCTTTTTCTTTCGCCCAACAGATGTCGCTTCGCTGTGCAGTGTCGCTTCGCTGTGCTCTATATCGCTTTCGGATAGAGTGCCGCGAAGCGACTGCTGCTCGCAGAGCCCGCGAAGCGACTGCTGTTCGCAGAACCCCAGCTGCTCCAGGTATTCGCGCTCTATTTCCTCGGCGGGCATGCCGTACTCTGTCATGGACTTGGCCCGGAGTTCCGCCGCCTGCCGGATAGCCGCCGGCGGGGGGAGGGTCTTGCCCTGTACCCAGCCAGTGGCTTTTCCGCCGGATTGGAACGAGGTGTAAATCTGGTAGCGCGGCAGGGACATGAAATCCAAGGGTTCCAGTTCGGGGGCCATGGCCGCCATGGCTTTGGCGTCGCCGATACCCAGGCCGAACACGATCTTGTTTAAGGCATTGGCATCGATACCGGCGCGGATGTCCGGGGGCAGCTGTTCGCGGTATTGGTGCGCCAGGGTCAGGCTGACTCCCAGGCCGCGTGCCTGTGCGAGGGCATCGGAAAGGTTGGTCGGCAGGGCCAGATAGTCCTGGAGTTCGTCTATGTAGACGCTGACCAGATGCCGCTGCTCCTGGGGGATGCTGGCCCGGGAAAGCGCGAGGGTCCAGACCATGCCGACGATGAGGCTGCCCAGCAGCCGGGCGCTCTCGCTGCCGATGACGCCCTTGTTGAGGGGCACCAGTACGATGCGGTTCCTGTTGAACAGGTCCTCCAGATGGAACTTGGGATTGGCCTGCCCCAGCACATTGCGTAAGCCGGGCCTGAGCAAAAACTGGCGGATTTTGTTGAGCACGGGAGCGATCTCCTGCCGCCGTTCAGTGTCTTTCATTCCCGTAAACCCCGCCCAATAGGGCTCAAGGCCGATTTTGTCGTGGATATTGGCCGTGACTTTCAGCCGGAAGGCTTCGTCCGTGAGCATCTGCGGGAGCCAGAGCAATGAGGCGTCCGGCACCTGCGCCAGGGTGAGCAGGGCGGCGGACATCACATCCTGGGAGCGGATGCCCCAGTTTTCGGCGAACACCTCCTTGAACACGGACAGGATGGCATCAGCCACTAATGTAGGGCTCTCTTTATATGAAAAGGGGTTGAAACCCACAGGACAGGGATCACTCGGATCGAGGATAACGACGTCTTTATCTCGATGTTCCGGGATGCGGGCGAGGATGTCAGAAATGAGATCAGCTTTTGGATCGATGACCATTACACCCCTGCCTGCCTGGATATCCGCCAGGATCAATTGCAACATCACGGTAGATTTCCCCGAACCGATGGGGCCGATGATGTGGGTTTGCAGCAGGCTGTCTCCGGGGGAAATACTGAGCCTTCCACCATCCATTGCTACGGCGAAGGTGCGGTCGTTTTCCGGCTTATCTGGCTGGGTATACCAGGCAGGCGGCAGGCACAGCTTGGGATGCAGACCCGGCGCGCCGGGTAAATCCTCCTCGCCCACCGGGAGCAGCAGGAAGTGCGCCAGTTCCTTCACCGACAGCCGAAGAGGAAAACTCCAGGGGACATAGCTGTCATTGAGCTTGGTGGGGTCCTCCGATTTCAAGCTCAGCCGCACACCGGCGCTTTCCAGAGTACGCAGGGCGGCGAACAGGCCGTTGATCCGGGCGGGCGCTCCGACCATGGACCCGCTAAGGCGGGACACTAAGGTGTCCCTGGGAGAAACAGTCCCCCGGACTGTCTCATAACCCGCCTGGGAGAAACAGTCCACTGGACTATTTCTAACCCACACACCGGCAGAAGCCCCCAGGCGTACTACACAGTTAAAGCCATGCAACGATATTTTCTCTTTGACGGCACTGCGGCTGTCCGGGGAGGCCGGGCCCACGTTGCCGAGGGCGGCGTCCAGCCAGGAGGCGTGGGGGTCGGGCATGTTATGCGGCAGTGGCGACGGCGTAATGGCCGGGCCCAGGATAACCTGCAGCACCAGTTCTTCTTGGTCACGGCATTGGTTCATGGCAGCCAGGGCCGCACGGATAACTGCCATGGCGTTATCGGTGTTGAGGGACAGGGCGGCTTTGGATAATTTCAGTTGTTCCACGGTATTGACAGACTGGCGTTCTTCTTCGGCCTTGCGGATCTGGATTTTTCCGTGGGGCTCTATGGCCTGTTTGACCTTGGATTGATGACACTTTTCCATGCCCAACAGGTAACGTATATGTTGATTGGTACACCGAGCCTCCCAGACAATCGGGCCACGGGTAGTCAGGGAGGCCAGATGTACCAGCATCTCCTGCACGGCTTCCAGATCGAAGGGCCGCTGCCAGATGACCTCCCGCCAGATGAGTTCCTCGAAACGGCGCTCTAACATGGCAACCTCCGTCCCACCGCGCCGCGCGGTGATTTCAAATCAGGCGTGAAACGCACAGCTGCATAGATAGGACATGAAAACATATCTTTCACGCTGATCCCACCTAATACTTGGGCTTGCCTTTTTTGAAACGGATGTAGAGAATGATGCCCACAGCGATGATGGCGGCGATGAGCAGGACCCACCAGACATCTAAGAGGACCTTTGCCGCTATGTAGCACAGCAGTGCCGCTCCGAAAAAACCAAAAATCGCCCCCCAGAGCTTTTCCTTCAGTTTGTCCACTAGACATCCTGACCCCCTTTCTTCCGGGTGGCCGGGCTGTCCGGCACGGGGTACCCGGGGATGTCGATGTCACTGGCGATCTCGTTGCCCCAGCTGTCCCATCCGGGCTGCCTGCGCCGGGCGAACAGTTCCAGGTACGGTCCCGGGGAGACGCGCTCGATGATGGCGAACTGCTCCTCCGGCTTGTGGCTGTGATCCTGTAAGGGGAAGAAGCCCCAAGTGCCCTGCCCTTTGAATTGCACGGGCAGTTTGCCCCGGGTGCCGAAAAGCATGTGCTCTGTGGCGTTGCGCAGGTATACGCCGAGGTTAAAACGGGGCTTTACCCAGGTAAATACGCTGCGGGGCGTGAAGCCCCAGGCCTCCAGGACGTCGAAGCCGTGACGCAGGGTGGCGTTGGTGACCCAAAGCCAGCAGTGGGCGTCGTCCTCCACCAAGTCCGCGATGGGCATGGCCTTGATACGCTCCAGGGGCATCAGGTCGTAGTGACTGGCCGCGCCGTAGGTCCCGCGCTGCTGTATATCCCAGGGCGGGTCCGCCAGGATGGTTTTGTATTTTTTGTCTTGTTGTGACATAGTTCCTCCTTTCGATTCCGCTTATGCCAATCCTAATATTACATGGACTGGCTCGGTGATGGGCATTAAACCCCCTTGACGGCGATTTGAAAAGGTTTCGTTGTTTTCGCTTTTCAGCGGCCGGAAAGCCCTGCAAACCGCCGCCATCAGGGGTAGGCCTTTGACAACCCGCTTTGCTTATTTGCCATAAAAATCGGTGTTGTAAAGTTTTAGGACATGAGTCAACGGGTTAGGGAACGCGTTGCTCGGCCGCTAAAAGCCGTTGCTGCAGAAGGTGCCGCTGGGGATGGTGAAATCTCCTCCGCAGAAAGTACCCGAGGGGATCGTAAAATCTCCCCCGTAGAAAGTGCCAGCGGGAATGTGATGCCGGATGACGGTGCTGTTGTTCATAGAGTTACCTCATCTTTCTAGCGCCTACGGCGCAAAAATTAGCTTGTGCTGCTTCTTATTAAGAAGCAGCATTAAATGGTGTAATTTCGACGTGCTCGGTGGTGCCGGCCAGGGATACGTCGCGGGTGTCGTGCTCGTCGGCGAAGGCCGCGAAGGCCGCGCCCAGCAGGGATTCCAGGATGTACTGCGGCTCACGGGCGCCGTTTTCGACGGAAAGATTGTCGACCACGTTTTGGAGCAGGCCGGTGGAGATGTGCTGCACATTGAGGCCGTATTGCTCGCCCAGGCGGATCATGGACAGAGCCAGGATATCCACCTTGTCCTGCTCGCTGAGGGCGCGGAACAGCAGGATTTCCGTGAAACGGGCCGCGATTTCAGGCGGCATACCACCTGTTTGGATCAACTGTTTACGGCAGATCCGGGTGATTTCCGCCTGGGTCATTGCCCCGGGATTCTCCACGGAAAGGGGCAGGTTGCTGGTGAAAATGAGGATGGCTTCACAAAAGTCGAATTCGCGCGTGCCGTCCCGGGCTACCTTGGAGGCTTCCAGCCGCCCGTTTGCCATGACGTTCATGAGGACCTGCAGCACCTTGGGGTGCCCTTTCTCCATCTCGTCGAAATGAATGACTTGGCGCGGGTTCGTCTGCAGCGGCGCGAACAGAGGCGTGTCGTCGTGTCCCACATAGACCGGCGGAGCGCCGACCAGACGGCTGACAGTGTGCGCCTCCCCCATCTGGTTCATGTCGACGCGGATATAGCCCCACTCCTTGCCGGTGTGCTTGGTGAGCAATGGCGGCAGCAGCTCGGCGGTCATGGTCTTGCCGGTGCCGGAGGGTCCCGCGAATAACATTGCCGCCGGACGCTTTGGTTTACGCTTGCTCGTATGGGTGTTGACCACATTCACCGCGCCTTCCAGGGCCTGGTCCTGCCCGCGCACCTCGGCCTGCAAATCCGCCAGGAGCGCCTTGTCGTCCAGCTTGCGGGACTGCGGCTTTTCCACGATGATCCGGGAAGTGTCGACGACACTGTCCAGGCGCGGCGAAGGCGGAGACACCGGCTGTTGCGGCGCTGTGCTGCGCGCGGACGGAGTATTCGGCGCGCTGCCGTAGGCACTCTTGATGTCCGTCAAAAACGCTGCGATTTCTTCGGGGGTATTGCCGCGGAACACGCCGTTCTGGACGAACTCCCGGAATGCTTTGTGGGAACCGGGGTAACGGATACCTTGGTCGATCATGAGGAGCCTGGTGTCACCCTGCCAGTCGAAAGCAATGCGGCTGAGGGGCGGTTCGCAGCCGGGCGGCAGGACAAACTCGTTGAAGCCGGTGCAGACATGATTTGCTTTGGCATATTGGAACACACTCTCCTGGCGGAGGATGACGTCGTCTATACTAACCTTCATAGGCAAGCTCACCTCCTAAAGGGATGTCACGGGTATCGAAGACGGCGTCGGCGAGCAGCGACAGGTCGCCGCAGCCGTGGCAGTCGGGGCAATCAGTTTCCGGGATGACGGGAATCCAGAGGGTTTCGTCGAAAAAGGTGCAGGGAGATGCGCCGATTTGCTTTTCAAACAACGGATGCACGGGGCTGCCCGGGCCTGGGTGCATGCGGATTTGCAGGATGTTGCGGTTGGATACCTCATCCAACAGTGTGCTGAAGGGGCTGCCCTTTTCCTTATATAGAAGAAGCATGAGGGAAACAAAGCCCTTGATGGCGTTGACGCGTTGGGCGGCGAAGATGGGGCTGTCCTGCGAGCCGACCTGGTTTTCGTAGCCCTCGCGGAGATAAGCGTGGTAACGGTCACGGAGGATGCAGCGGGGACAGGCGGGCGTCACGCCGGGGTAGGTGAACAGGACTTCGGCCCCTTTGCCTCTCTCGTAAAGCTGTCCCGCCAGATAGGGCGTGCCGTACTTAAGAGCCAAACGCATCGCCCGGTCCTGGGCGAAAAAATCGTCCGTGCAGCCGGCAATCAGGACATCCGTGGGACGCTCCAACAGTGCCGGGCCGGCCAGACCTTCGAATGCCTCGTCCGTCATATCGTCGTCCAGGAAACGCGGCACGGGGACTACCTCGATTTCCGGGTCGATCCGGGCGATGTGCCGGGCTACGGCATCGGCCTTGTTTACGCCGATCTCATCGCTGTAGCACTGCTGGGTAGCGAGGTTGGTTTCGCTGTAAATATCGCCGTCCACAATGATCATCCTGCCGATACCCGTGCGGGCAAAGGCTTCGAGATACTCCCCCGTGGTGCCGCAGCCAAAACACACCAGGGTTTTGCGGCGCATGACATCGAGGGGATATACCCCTTCCACGCGGCTGTGTGAATGGCTGGCACAGACTGGCATAGGACACAGCGAAGCGGCTGGGGGGTTAGAAATGCTCCGGTGGAGCATTTCTCCCAGGCCGCTCTGGCGGCTCCGCCGCAGGCGGTCTGGCACAATCCGGATGGGCGCGTCTACGATCCGCGTTTTGCCGCGATGCAGTTCCGCGTAATAGCCGTGGATGCTGAAGGTTCCGTCGGCGGCGCTCTGTACGATGGGCAGGGCCAGCCGGTCAAGGTCATTCGCGGCGAGGATGGCGGCGGCATAGACCTCGTCCCCATGGGAGGGGCGCGGGATGCCGGGAGGGTGGCTGTGAACGAAGCCGGCTACCTCGATGCCCCGTGTTTTCCAATCCGGCAGCACATATTTGCTGAGGGTTTCCGCATCAGGCGAATAGGTTCCGGCGCTGGTATCGGCGCATTCGTCAAAATGGAAATGGCCGATGGTCCTGCCGCTGTCACTGCTGCCCAGCATGCCGCCTGTCTCGGCGGGGAGGGAGCCGACGGTATCAGTGATTTTTTTATAGACTGATTCGAACATGCGGATTTCATGGGAGGGATTGAACGATTTCATATTGCTCACCCCCTCCTGCAGCGCCATCTGTACTGGCTGTCGATGCTCTCGCCGGTGCGGATGTAGTCATGGGTCAGCTCGGCCCACATGGCGGCGATGCTCTTCATCTCCGCGAAGGTGGCGGGCTCGGGGTCCCAGCAGACGTAATACAGCTTGTTGATATCGTCGTGGTATCGGTGAGAGGTGTGGCCGTCGCTGGCGCGGCCCCGGTAGTTGATGGGGCTGAGGATGTAGGCGCGCCAGCCGGCAGCGCCGGGGCCGCTGCGCGTGAAACCGAACTGGATCACGCGGGTCTTATCGCGGGTGGTGTAGTCGAGGATCTGGTCATAGCGGAGCAAATCATGCGCCTCCTTTTTTCTGGATTTGGGATTGCTGGGGGCTTGCGGTTTGCCGATTCTTGTGGTACAATAAGCACATAGTTATGACGCGGGCATATCGGTACGGCACAAAAACGCCCAAGAGCGCGAGCTGCCCGCCGCAGGTGATGCTATAGTAGGCACATAGCCATGACGCGGGCACATCGGCATGGCAAGAAGCGCCCAAGAGCGCGAACTGCTCACCGCAGGTGCGGGGTGCTGGCCTCCTTCCGTTTGGGATAGATATATTGTAGTTCTTTTTCTGTTTGGGGTCAGGTACAGGAATTTAACAAGAAATTAACACGCAGAGGGGGTGCTGTTTTGCGTCTGTGGTATGCCCCATACGAAGCGCTGCTATATGAATACTATGAGCCGCGCCTCGGCCTGGCGGAACTGTTCGTGCAGCTGATGATGTCCGCCTGCACCAAGGCAGAGGCAGACGCATATTACAGCATTCTGGGCCCGGAGCAGGCGTTCAGCCTTTACCGCAAGGGCAGGCGCAACTTTACGGTAGACATTCTGCGCCCCTTTAAGCGCCCGGATGTACGGGAACAGATGCTGCACTATTTCGCGAAAAACATAACGGCGCACATTCCGCCGGAGCGCACGGCGGATATGATCCGCGACCTGTGCTTCCTGATCCGTTCCGACGAAAGTATTGCGCGCGGCCAAAAGGACTCCCTCCTGGCTCTTGCCAAGAAGGAGACTCTCAATGGATTTTTAGCCGAAATGTTCTTGTATGCCGTGAAGCAGGATAATATCTCGTATGACGTACCGCCGGAGGCGTACTTTCCCCTTAATAATTTCCCCTTCAAGAAAAACCTGTTCTTCGAAGGGCGTGAGACGCAACTGGCGCATATCCGTAAACAGTTCGGCGCCGGCAATGTGGTGTCGCTGACGCAGACCATGGCGGGCACCGGCGGTGTGGGGAAAACACAGATCGCCCTGGAATACGGCTACCGCTTCGCGGAGGAATATGACACGGTCTGGTGGCTGGGGGCGGAAACCCCGCAGGCGATGCAGCGGGCGGTGTTCGAGTTTTTAGCGCGGAAGAAGCTGCCGGAGGTCTGTGAGGACGAGGCAGCTCTGCGCGGGGCCTTTTTGTCGTGGTTCGAGCGCAACGAACACTGGCTGCTCATTTTCGATAACGTGGACGACTTCGACGCCGTTGTGCCCTTCCTTCCGAAGAACGACAGGGGCAACGTACTGATCACCACCCGTCTGCAGCGGGTCACTATCGGCGAGAAGGTGGACATCGCGGTATTCGATGAAGACGAGGCGGTCGCATTTCTGCTCCATCGCGCGGGAAAAGAAGACAGCAGCGGCGCGGCGGAACTGGCGGAGCGCCTGGGATACCTGCCCCTCGCCCTGGAGCAGGCGGCGGCGTATATGGCGAACAAAAAGAAGATGACGTTCGCAGATTACCTGGCGCTGCTCGACCAATATGGGCTGCGGGTGTTTGAACATAACGAGGAGATAACCGACTACAAGCTGCCGGTCACCGCCACCTGGCAGATTTCCCTTGAAAAGATCGAGATGGACAGTGCCCGGCAGTTACTCAACATCATCGCGTATTTTGCATGCGAGCGCATCCCGCTGTCATTGTTCATAAAGCACGCCGGTTGCCTGCCAGAGCCATTAAGAAGCGAGATACAGGACCGCCTGCTGCGCGATGATATTGTGGATGAATTGACACGATATTCCCTGGTCAAGAGCGAAGACACCGCCGACGGCGACAGCGAGCTTTCCCTCCACCGGCTGTTACAGGAAGTCATTCTTAACAACATACCGGACGGAGAGTCGTATCTAAAATGCTGCCTGCGGATATTTTTCGCCGCCTGCTCTTCCAAGGACGCAAGTGAGCGTGCGGATTTCAACACCCTGATCGTCCATGTCAACGAGGTGGCGGCGCGGGCGGAAAAGCAGCTGACGGACCCGGAATCCCGCAAGCTGCTCATGGGCGTGTGTCACCAGATCGCAGACTATTTTTCCGGGCAGGGGGATTACCCGAAAGCGCTGGGGTATCTGAAGCAGACCCTGCGGGTGTGCAAGGCGCTGTTCGGGCGCAGTCACCGGCTGACGGCGGACCTATGCGGCGGCATCGGCCGGGTATACAGCGCCATGAAAAACTACGACAGGGCAATTTATTACTACCAGCGCGCCGCAAAAATCCAGCTGGACGTGTTTGGCAAGGCCAGCCCGGATGTGGCCGGTACCTACAACAACCTCGCCAGCGCCTACAAAAACATGGGCGACCACGCCAGCGCGCGGGAATGGTACGAACAATCCCTGGACATTAAGAAGGAAGTGTTGGGGCCGGAGCACCCGGACACGCTGCTGACGCAGTGCAACATGGCGCAAATGGTGGCTTTGCTGGGAGACAAGGAAAACGCTCTTGCGCTGCACCAGGAGGTGCGGGAAGCACGGGAGCGTGTGCTGGGGTTCTTCAATGATGACACCGCCGTGAGCTATGAGCACATCGCCCTGATCCATCTTGAATTGGGCAATATGGAAGAAGCCCTGCGCTGGCTGCACAAGGCACGCGGTATTTACCTGGAAATCCACGGGGAGGAGAACCTGACCACCGCCGCCGTCAACCACCGCATCGCCTATGCCTACCATCACGCGGGGGATTTAGTGCAAGCCATGGAGTTTTACCACGCGTCGCTGACTGTGCGCGCTAATATCTTGGGGCTGAACCACCCGGACACGGCCGCGACGAGAAACTTGATGAAGCAGTGCAAGGAGCAGGCGGGATAAAGCGCGGCAAAACGCCCCGCCGGCTGGCGGGGGCTCTGCAGTTTTTAAAAAAGAGAAGCCCTAAAGGAACGCAGCAAAGCTAAAAAGCTGCGAAAAAGGGTTCTCGGGCATGTATATTAGCAGGTGCTGGGGTAGGTGTCAAGGGCTGGGGGCCTGTTCCCGCCGTTCCGCCGTCACGTTATATAGGGTCCGTACGCTGAAGCCGCAAAGTTCGGCAGCGTGGTCATGGTTGAACTCCCCGCCGCGCCAACGGGCAAAAATGTCCTCGAAGTTATCCGGCAGGATGACAGTGGAGCGGCCGAACTTCACACCCTTTGCTTTAGCGGCGGCAATACCTTCCGCCTGACGGCGCAACAGGTTGTCCCGTTCCAACTGGGCGGCGAACGACAGCACCTGCAGTACCAGGTCGGCGATAAATGTGCCGAGCAAGTCTTTACAGTATGTCGTGTCAAGCAGGGGCATATCCAATACCTTGATGTCGACACCCTTTTCTTTGGTAATGAACCGCCACTGCTCAATAATCTCCGCATAGTTACGCCCTAAGCGATCTACCTCTTTGATAATCAACAGGTCCCCCCGTTTGAGCTTGCGCAGTAACCGCCGATACTCCTTGCGCTGAAAGTCTTTGCCGGACTGTTTGTCGATATATAGGTTGCTCTCCGGTATCTCAAATGGCGACAGGGCGATGAGCTGACGGTCTTCGTGCTGCTCAGCGGTGGATATTCGGATATAGCCGTAGCGTTGTACTTGATGGTTTGACATGGGGTCGTGTCCTCCTCAAAAAAGATTGGGCTTTTATTCTAACGCGGAGGACAACGGGATGGCGCAGAAAAAAACAGGGGAAGACGTGAAAAAATGCTTGCATTTCGTTGACGCTTGTGCTATACTGTACTAAAGTTTAAACTGCTATTAGGCTTTGCAGCAAAGTAAGGGTTGTTGCAAAGCCGTTTTTTGTTTCCTCCCAGCCGCAGAACCGTGTGTTTTGCGGCTTTTTTGTGCTCTTTGGCCTTTGTTTCTCCCATATTATGGTTTTGCATAAACCCTTACTTTTTTGCAAGAAGGCTAGATGAACTCTATACTGGAAACCATCTGGTCGAGTAAATACCAAGCGAGATTATCCCAAAAATTCCAGTCGCCATAACCAGTGTAAACGTTGTTAATCCCGTATCCGAAATAAAAATTGTAACCGTTATGGTTGCCGATTTTCATACACATCGACGTGCAATACCGTCTCATCTCTACAGTTGGCTTAAGGCGGATAACAGAACCGGTGAACCCTTGCGAATCCGGATGATCGGGTGTGTGGAAATTATAAACCGACCCCTCGCAATGGTCGACGTCAAAACATTCCGGTGGCCCATACGGCTTAATGCTTCCGTAAAAGTCCAGCCGATAGCCCTCTTCCCGTATTTTATAGGAGAGTTCGATAAACTGGTCTGGAACTTGAAACTTCATGCCCCATTCGCCAACGATAAGAAATCTTGCTTCATCTTCAACACCGGCTTGTGTGTCTGCTTGATTGTCTGATTGTTTAGAGTTAGTTGCCGCGTCATCGGCTTTTGCTTTATTGTCGGCGTTCTGTATTACAAAAAATGCTGTAGTTCCTGCTAACAACATAGTCGCGGTGATAAACACAATGGCGATGATTCTCCAGTGGCTTTTCAACTGACAATTATTGGTTGTTGGTGTTTGTTCTTCCATTTGGGACTCCTTTGATGTTAAGGGTTGCCCCAAACAAAAAGGACAACCATTGCGTTGTCTAATCAAACAGTATTTCTCCGCTTGCAACAATGGCTGCCCATTTTTACGGAGAAAACCATAAAACTGATTGATTAGACTTCGTGATTTTATCATCTACCCCGAACAGAAGCAAGCGCGAGCGAGCTTTTGCAATAAAAAACAGACGGAGGCATCTACAATGAAACTAGTAACTAGACGAATTATCTCGGCATTCCTCTCTGCCCTAACGGTGTTGGGGCTTATCGCGGCGGGAGTAATCACTACCAGCGCAGTAGCCTCATATGGGGCCGAATGGTGGGACTGGTCACAAGCGCAATCTGCCTACGGCACGACAGGTAATGGTTTTATAAAATGGGGCTGCTTGATGGTGGCGCAAGCCAAGATGCTAAAACAGAGCGGCGTTGTAACTAATTCTGCTTTTACGCCCGATGATTATCTCTTCTGGTGCGTTGATAACGGCAAATTAGTAAATCCTCCAACAACCGCGCAGTTAAGGGCAGATCCAGCAATAGACGGGAGTTTTAGTTACGATATGATAGACGTGCCTGGCACTCCTCTTGCTTATCCTTCGCAGAGCGGGAATACTTTGTCACTTGTAACGTCGAGAAACAGCCCTTCACAAAGCGACATACTTTCGTGGGTAGATCAAGAATATTATGTAATATGTAAAGTGAGCGGCGGCAATCACTTCACATATGTCGATCGGGATAATTCTAAATCATTGAGGCGTGTTGTATATAATGATTCAGGAAGCACAATTTTTCCTCCCTCGACACATAATAGAGAGTGGTCGACCTATGACACGCCAGTAACGGCTTATGTGTATAGAGCGGATCAGACGCCCGTCACCCCCACAATCGACAGGGATACAGTGCTGGTGCTGGACTATTCCGGCAGCATGAATGGTGCCCCCCTGGTAGCCCTGAAGGAAGCCGCCATAGTTTTCTGCGAGGGTGTCGCCGCCGCCTCGGGCACGAACCGGGTTGCCATCGTCATCTATGACAGCACCATACGGTTCCAGAATTTCACACAGGATCTCGACGCAATGCGCGCATACATTAACAATACACGCGGTGGCGGCAATACCAACATAGCAGGGGCGCTAAAAAAAGCGGGGGAACTCATGAGCACCTCCACAGCTGGCGTCAAAAACGTTCTGCTGATGACCGACGGGATGCCCAACACAGGGAGTTCTGTGGCGGACGGAAAATATACCTCCGCAGACCATAACAGCTATCGGTACGCGAATGCCGCGTACACTGCTGCGGTGGAGCTATGGAACGCCCAATGCAACGTGTATACATTAGGCTTTTTCCACAGCCTTAACGCCACGGACACGGCATTTGGACGCAGATTTCTTACCGACATGCAAAGTGACGGGTATTGGGAAGTGATTAATATCGAGGATATCGAGGATGCTTTCAAAGAGATTTTGAAGGAAATGCAGCTTGACCCCGAGAAGTGGTGGGAACTGCTGCCCGGTTGGCTCCAATTCATTCTCAGGTATATCTTCTTCGGCTGGCTTTGGATGAACTGGTTCTAAGCAATAAGCAATAACAGAAAGGCGGACGCGCCTTCGCCGGTGCGTCCGCTTGTCTTTCTTGTTATGAAATAAGCGATGTTAGGACGCTGGGCCACACGCATACACTCCTGTCGCAGGACAATGGCGGGAGCGTTGTGGCAATCCGCCGAGGTGATTGTCGAACAAGTGCGTGTTCCGTTAATTTGTCCAATTCAATCACATGAACCTTTGGAATATATTAGTGAACCTTCCGAAAAGAAGAAAAGAGGTTGACAGTCAGAATAAATAATGCTAAGATTGTCCAACTCAGTGGTAAAGTTGTTCGAATCAGAGCTTCCAGCGCCTCAAACCCTTGGTCACGAATCCAAACAAAAATCCAAACAAAAAACAGAAAGCGAGAAGTAGTATTGAAGAAGTTGCTCAAAAGAAAGAAGTTATTCAAAGCCCTGGCCGTCCTCTTGTCCGTAGTCCTGGTATTTCAGATTATCCAATCGGGTATCTTAGCGGCCCCTATCCCCGTCAGAAGTGCCATCAGTGGCGGAAGAGCCGTAACGCAGGATACCACCCTGCTGGATCGTGACAGCATAGATGACGACGAATACGACGCGTTAATCATGGGGGAAATGGTTGAGCTTCGGGAGGAATCCGTCAAGCATTTCCGCAAGGAAGACGGAACTTTTGTGGCGGTGAAATTCAACGAGCCGGTGCATTATCTGACAGAGGACGGCGAATGGGAAGATATCGACGCGGCGCTTGTACTGGAAGAAACGGATATGGGCGAAGAAGTATTCGCGGCCCGGGCGCTGCCAAACCCAGTCCGCCTGCCGCAGAGCTTTGCTGACGGGCAGCGGGTTTCCATTGAAAAAGATGGGCGCGTTATATCCTTTGGCGTGAGCGCGTTTAACATAGGCGCTGTTTTTGATCAAGAGCAGGAAGCTGCGATTGAGACTACCACAGAAAACACAACTGAACAAGAAACCACAGGGCAGGCGGAGGAGACGGCCACGGAAGCGGCGTCAACTACGACTGCCTATATTTATGCCTATGAGCCGGCAACGGAGGCTGCG